>ERZ1034855.32-NODE-32-length-78836-cov-27.574072_pt1 | contig 78836 bp, 99 predicted proteins | sample MGYA00520699_ERZ1034855 | MGnify/ENA primary metagenome ERZ1034855 (study PRJEB33766, sample SAMN09781730) | gut metagenome | biome: gut microbiome | host: Homo sapiens | place: Madagascar | study: EMG produced TPA metagenomics assembly of the PRJNA485056 data set...
TAAAGAACATTTAAAATTAAATAAAGAAAGAAAATGATTTTGGATTTTTATTTAACATAATTATCACTTCCTTTCATCACGGTTGTTTTGTGCATTTCAATTACCTCTTAAAATCCAAAATCATTTTATTCATACATTTCGGTTGGAAGAGATCAAAAGCCAAAGTTCCTTCATTTAAAAAAGTTTAAAGTACGCTACATTTGGAAATTTCATTCGTTCAGGTTATAAATTATAAAGTTCATTTTTATTAGCTACCGATCTCTTCCAACATTTTTATTTTTGTGAAGCGGTTGCGAACATGCGGATTATTGGATAAAAAGTGCTGCGTTTTGTTTATCTTAGAACATATCATCGTACTTATCCAACGCTTATCCCTAAATTAAAGCCTTGAAATCAAATCTATTAAACCTCTCGTCGTTTTAAATATAATTGTCGATAGATTGGTCGATTAATATATAAAATCGCTTAAATCGTAAAATAAATCCTATAAAATTCTTTGCACAATCTCTAAAAATAACTTGACATGATTATATTTATAGTATAAAATAAATCCGTAAGTAAAAACAAAACTAATGAAGTGGTCGGTTATCGGCTGGAATCAGAGGATGAAAAATCAAAAATTGATTTCAAATTCAGAATCAAAATTTAAAAATCGAAATCGGCTTTTGGATAACCTCCCCTGTTTTAAAAATAATATATTGATAACTGCCCCTATTAAGAAAGGAGAAGGAATGAAAATAAATAAAGTAATGGAAGATAACGGAATGCGCAATGATACGTGGGATAATCTTGAACTTGAAAACATTACATATTATCATTGTCACTGGGAGAATATGCAATTTAATAATGTAACATTTAAAGGCTGTATGTTTTCTCAAAACATATTTGCTAATTGCAAACTCAAGAATTGCACCTTTATAGAATGTCGTTTTATAAAGAATGTCTATAAGGGTGTAGAATTAAAAGACGTTAAAATTGAAGGTTTAACTGATAATTTAACATTGGCTTGTGAGGTGGATAAAAAATGAAAAATGAAATTGTGCATGGTGCAATAATATCGCACAAAGATTTATTTGAATATCTTGAAGAATGAGGATTATTTAGTTTTGGATTAAATACAAAGACTTTTATTAATTGTGTGTTTAAAGATATTGGTTACAGTATTAGTTTTATAATTGGTTGTACATTTAAACATTGCGTGTTTAAAGATGTGGTGTTTGGTAGTCTTTGGTTTATTGATGATTGGAAAAATTCTTTTGAAGATTGTATGTTTTTTAATTGCAAGATATGGGATTTTGATCCTGCCAACAAAATAAATCTTCTAGAATCAACAAACATGAAGTGTCCAAGATATGATAAAATAATTGGATATAAAATAATTGCCAACCATAATAATTCGAAGTATCTGTTAGCGACACTAGAAATTCCAGCAGGAGTAAAACGTAGTTCTGCTATTGGGAATAAGTGTCGTTGCGAATATGCTAAGGTTTTATCCATTGTAGATTGTGATGGTGTGGCTTATGATTGTGGTCATTCGGCAGCATGTGCGCCAGATAAAAAAATATTATATATTGTAGGCGAACATGTTTATGCAGATTCGTTCGATGAAAATAGGTTTAACGAATGTGTTCCGGGAATACATTTCTTTATGACTCTGGAAGAAGCTTGGGATTATGTAAAATAGGGAGGTTTATATGTTAATGAATGCAAAATTAATAATTGATGGAGAAGAATTAGAAGCTCAAATTGAAATTGATGAAGCGGATTTAAAAGCTATGCAGAATGAAGAGAAAACTGGATATGAAAGAGTTGGTGATTCAGAGAGATATTATTGGACTGGAGATGATGGATCAGTTTACGGTTCTCACGAGAACGAAATTTCGGCTGACGATCTTCGGTATGACACTGCAAATTATTACTCTTCTTATGATGTAGGCAAGAACAACGCTCGTGCAGATAAGCTTATGCGTCAACTGAGGAGATTTGCTGTTGAGAACAGAAAAGATAAAATTGATTGGAATGATGGAAAAAAACATAAATATAACATCTGTTGCAGTTATCCTACTCAAGAAATCTTTGTAGACTTTGAATCTAATTGTAGAAATTTTGAAATATATTTTGACTCATGTGGAGTAGCAGAACGAGCAATAGAGGAATTTAAAGACGAACTCATTTGGTATTTCACCGAGTATAAGGATAGTTTATAAAGGAGATTGATTATGAAATTAACAAGAGAACAAGCGATTAAGGAACATCGTAAAATGTGGAATTGGTTGGCTGAGCACCCAGATATGGATAAAGACGATTACTTGGAATTAAATGATTTTGAATATGTGGAGAATGAGTGTTTTTTGTGTCACTATAGCCATCAGAATGATGGAGAATGTTGTGGGGAAGACTGTATTCTTGATTGGGGCGAAACAAATTGTATGGGCAATATTCCAAATTTAGGATTATATCAAGTATATATAGAATTAGTGAATTTACTTCATTCTATAAGTCTATATTCAGATTGGAGTGTGGATATTATTAAAACACTAAGTTTTGCAAAATCTTGTACAGCTAAAGCTATAGCTGAATTACCAGAGAGAGGAGAATTTTAAATGACAAAAATAGATAAAGCACTCCATGATAAAGGATTTGAATTAATATCTAGCAACAACTCTATATATGTGTATCGAAAAAGGTATACTCGCAGACTTGCTCTTGAAGTTTATATAACATCTTTTGATTTTTCTTTTCAAAATTATGATATTAAAACGAAGCAAGAATGTGCATTTTCATTATCCACAGAAGAAGTGTTATTATTTTTAGCAAAGCAAGCGGAATTGAGAGGTGATAAATAATGGCAATATTATGTTTTGTGTTAGCTATAATCTGTATTGTAGTTTATGCGCGATTAAGTAAAAAATATGACGTTGAGTGGATAAATGCTTTTACGATAATATTTATAGCATTAGCTGTATTGTTTTGCTTCCTTGGTATTCCGGGGACAATAGATAGTAGATATACAGATCAGAAAATTCAAATGTATCAAGAAGAAAACGAAAAGATAGAAGAGGATATAAACGTTATTATTACTCAATATATGGAACACGAGAATGAAACATTTGACATGAGCAAAATAGAATCATCCACTGTTTTAATTCAGATGTATCCCGAGTTGAAAAGCAATGAACTCGTATCAAAGCAAATAGATATCTATAATGAAAATAATAAAAAGATAAAGAAACTGAAACTTGAGAAGATTAAAAATCAAAAAGCAAAATTCTATCTTTATTTTGGAGGTTGATGTATATGGATCGCTACTTAACAGAACATTACAAAGGCAAATATCGAGTATATGCACACTATGATTTAGACACATTAGATTATCCGAGAGATTCAGAAGGAAATATTGATAGTTCTTTTGGAGACTTTTATTTACTTGGTACGAACAAAGTTGAGGTTAAACATGGATTTGGGTCAACGCTTGCATGTTATATACCGTCTGTATCCAGAGGATATAACATATTAAGAAAATATTATCAAGTAGCATTTGGTGAAGAAGAAAAGGATATTGAGATTGTTATAGATAAGCTTTTGGAATATGATTATATAGAAAGCTGCGATTTACTTGATGGTGAAGTGTTCTTTGAATTTAATGCAAAACATTTAGATAATATATTAGCTAAAATTCTAAAATTAAAGACATATGGTTCAAATATTAGTCCTTTTAGCGTCAAGAATTTGCCAAAATCAGACTACAGGATTCCACCACACAATCTTGCAGAATACAAAATACTTGTTAAAAATCTACAAGGATTTGAGGTTTTAGCATTGACAAGACGGTTTGTAACTGATATACTCAAAATACAAGAATGGAAATCGGAATTAAAGAAAGAGAGGTTAAAGGCTAACCAGTATTTCCATAAGCATGGGTATTGGTCACAGTGGTTGGCTTTTATAAAAGAAAATGGCATTAATAACTAAAAAATGTAAAAAATGTGAGTATTACAACTCGTATGGGGAAGTTCTAAAGTTTTGTGACTATTGTGACAGAGAGCGACGCAAAAGACCTTGTCCAGCAGGAGACGAATGTACAGTTTTTACACCAAAAAAGAAAAGGAAAAGTGCATTTAGAAAAACAATAGAAAAAGATATCATACTTGGGTAAAATGTATTTGACAAGCATTGTTATAAGTGATATAATATAAAAAGAAAGTGAGGAATAAAAAATGAACAGAGTAGACTTATATGTATCAACATTAAACAGTGAAAACACTAAGAAGTGTTATCGTAGAGATATTATAGCAATGCTTGATTTTGTAGATAAAAAAGAAGAAAACATTAATATTGCTGATATGCTTGTATGGAAAGAATCTTTAAGCAATCAGTCATCAGCGACAATTGCAAGAAAAATCGCTGCTGTAAAAATGTATTTTAGATTTTTACATATGAATAAAATCATAGAAGATGATCCTGCAGTAGCTTTAAAAGCTCCAAAGATTCATAATAAAGAAAAAGAGCCTTTAGAAGCAATTGAAGTTAAAGAGCTGATTGAAGCTGCAAAAAATCCAAGAGATAGAGCAATTATAAGTCTTATGTGTAATACTGGACTTCGAATCTCTGAGCTTGTAAATATTAAACTTGATGATATAAAAGAGTCAAATATTGTTGTTACAGGGAAAGGTAATAAACAGCGTATTGTGCATATGAATGCTACAACAGAAAAGTATATCCATGAGTACTTTAAAGTGCGAAAAGATACCATTGATAATTTATTTGTATCAAACCAAGGGACAAAAATGAGTCCCAGATCATTAAATAATACCTTAAAGGTATGTGCAAAGAGAGCTAACATAGAGAAGAATATACATAATCATTTAATGAGGACGACTGCTGCAACATTATACTTAGATAACAATGTTCCAATTCAAAATATCCAAGCGATGTTGGGGCACGAACAAATTGAAACCACATTAAAGTATGCAAAAATTAGAAGTAAAAATAAGATGATAGAAGAAACAATGGGAAAGGAGTTATGGTAATGAAAGATATAAAAGATAGCCGAATTATAGCAATTTTATGTATTGTAATCGTTTTTCTTGTCGGATTGGTATTATCCCTCAATTACAAATCAAAACCTGTTATACCCAAAGATTTTCCCTATAAAGTAGTAATTGATGAAGATACAGATGAAGTTGTAATTTATACTGATATTAGTGCAATATCCTCAGATAAAGATGGTAATTTAATTGTGAAGGGGGGTGAGAGGTAAGAATGAGTCAATATATAATACTGCTTGTAGGTAAAAGTGGTACAGGAAAAAGCACATTGGCAAAGGAGTTAAAAGATAGATATGGGTTAAAAGAACTTGTATCATATACTGATCGCCCTATGCGTGAGGGCGAACGTCAATTTAGAGGACATATATTTGTAAGCAAAGAAGAAATGGACTCAATGCTTGCAGATTTTGAAGATAAAATAATTGCAAAAACCGTCTTTGACGGGCATAGATATTGTGCATTACAGGAACAGGTTGACAATTCTGATATTTACATAATAGATATCGAAGGTGTTAAATTCTTTACGGAACATTACAAAGGAAAGAAAATTCCAATAGTAATTGGTCTTGATGTTCCGGGATTAGAACGTAGAGCAAGAATGCTTTTAAGAGGAGATTCAGAGGAAAGTGTAAGACAGCGGACAACGCATGACAGTGAAGCCTTTAAAGACCTTGAGAAAGTAGCTCATACAATCTATTCAAACAGCAGAGATACAGATATAACAGCAATCGCTGATGATATATATACAAAATTCTTCCATAAAGGAGAGGGGCAAGTGATAAAAAACATAAACCTAGATGATGATTTTGACATGGAGACATACAAAGAATTAAAGAAGTCATGTCAGTCTGTGGCAAATATTTTGCAAAAAAACTATACACCACACACGTCAGTGATAATTAATTCTTATGACTTTGTGGTTAAAGAGGATGTAATTAATGGATTTTTAAAGGATATAGAGGAGGTATAGATAGAATGGCGACACCAATATTGATTATGGGTGAGTCCGGAGCTGGTAAATCGGCAAGTTTAAGGAATTTTACAAAGGATGAAATTTCAATCTTCAATGTGACAAATAAGAAGCTACCATTCAAGAATGATCTGCCGGTTATTAATAATGCTGGATACGATACAATTGCTAAAATGCTTGCAAAAGCATCAAAAAAGTGTTATTGCATAGACGATGCTGGACTTAATATGGCAAAAGAAAATTTTGCTAGAGCACTTGAAACAGGATATACGAAACATACAGAAATGGCAAAACATTTCAATGATATGCTCGAATTTATAACTAGTAAACTTCCAGATGATATCATTGTATTTATTATGATGCATACTGAATCTACGGAAGATGGTAAGGTTAAAGCGAGAACGCTTGGTAAAATGCTTGACTCAAATCTCGGCGGTGGAATTGAAGCGTTATTTACGATTGTTCTTAGAGCAGTTAAGACAGAAGAGGGATATAAGTTTGTAACTGGTGGCGAAATGGCATCAACAGCTAAAGCACCAATGGGTATGTTTCCGGATAAAATGATAGATAATGACGCAAAACTCGTTGATAGTATCGTAAGAGATTATTATGGAATGGCGCCCCTTACAGATAAAAACACAAAAACTGTTGATAAAAATGCAAAGGAGAAAAGTGAATAATGAAGAAACTGAATTTAAAAAACGTAAAAGAATTTGCCGAGTTTAAGCTGCCGATTGGTGGATTCATTTGCAAAATTGTCGAAGCAGAAGAAAACGAAGAAAAAGAATATTTTAAGCTGAAATATGACATTATTGGTGTGGCAGACGAAAAAGATAAAGATTGTATTGGTATGTATACGCAGCGTAAGAAAGATAGAGATTTTGACTATCCGTCGTTTATAGTATCATACAAGGAAACTGCTTGGGGCATGATGAAAGGATTCTCAAAAGCTTTCGATAAATCAAACAATAGGGATCATGACGACGAAAATATATTTTATACTGCTGATGAACTTAAAGGTGGCAAAATTGGTTTAGTTCTTGGCGAAGAAGAGTATGAAAATCAGAAAGGCGAAATTAAAACTCGTTCATATGTTGTAACTAGAGTACCAGTACAAGATATCAAGAATGGCGATTTTAAGATGCCAACCGGTGTTAAAAAACTCAAACCAAGAAGTGGTGTAAGACCAGAAGACAATCCATTCCTTAATGTAGAGGTATCAGTTGGAAATAATGAGGTGGAAGCGGTACCTCTTGGCACAGACATCACAGACGACGACGTACCATTTTAGGAGATAATATATGATAGATACGATAGATAAGCTTATAGCTCAATGTAAAAACAAAATAAAGATTGTGGGTTCATTATATGAATTAGCACTATTTTTTAAGAATAAAAACGATTCTGTCGTATTGGAATATAAAGGTGTTGTTCAAGTGGACAATGCCTTTATTCGTATCAATGGACGAATCTATGAGAAGGATAGAGCATTTTATAATTTTTTAGACGATTTTGGGATTCCTTATAAACTTACACAGAATATTTTACATAAAGAATATTCCACGGTAAACCAATTGATTTCGCCACCTATACTAACCATAACCGTGAACGACGAGCGTGTTTATACAAAAACACATTCACTTAGAGAATGTCCTGTTTATGTGTCAGGGAAAATAGCTAATAATGGTAGCATTAAGGCGCAATATATACGTCTAGCAAGAGCTACAGAGGTAGAGGGTGTTGAGTATGAATTGGTTGGAGCTGCATATAGCATGAACGAATATAATGAATTAGAAATCTTAATTGCAGATAATGACCATCATCAAGATATTATGATACCATTAACAAATCATATCAATACTTGCTGGCTGTATTCTTTTGATATGGATTGGCAAAAATTAGTTATAACAGACTTGGTTATTCAAGGGGTGCACACCTCAAAGATTATAGATAGTAAACCAGTAGATGAAATCTCAGAGGATTTAGTAAATCAAATAAAGATAGAATATGATATCTATATTGAAGCGATGAAAGGCAAATAGTATGGCACAGCCCAAACTTGTGACATGTAAATACTGTAAAAAGAAAATCGAAAAGGAAAAAGCGTTTTCAGATAAGCCAAGATCGTATTTTTGTAATAAAGAACATTTTAATGCGTGGATTGAGTCACATAGACCCAAAAGAAAATGTTATGTCTGCCAGACGGAAACAAATAATGGTGTGTTGTTATTTAAACATTGGATATGTAATGATTGTTTATCTGTTTATAAGAAGTCTGAAGAATTTGCTAAAGAAGATTTGCTTGACTTCTTATGGAACCTTTACCCAAAAGAAAGCCAAGATACAGCACTTTTTTACACCTTAAAGGCTCAAATTGAGAAATACCATAAAGAGTATGATTTCAATTATAAAGCTATGAAGGTGGCTATATCTTACTATATAAAGGTATTGGAATATAAGTGGAATCCACATTATGGAATAGGACAAGTGTTCCCAAAAGGATATTATATTGTTGCTGAGTATTATGAAACTCGACGAAATCTAAAACATAAATTATCAGGACACTTAATAAGTAATACAACAGAGACTGTAAAAGGGGTAAAAAATAAAAATCTAAAACCGCTACTGCCATTGGATTAAGGAAAGGAGTTAAACATTTTATACGACATAAACTCAGCCATGATGTTACTTGGGTGTTTTGCTAATTCGCCAAACCTGCTAACATCATCTAAATATAAAATCAGCAAAAACGACTTTAAATGCAAAGAATGTGAAGACTCAAAATTTCATAATATTCTTTATCGAGCAATGTATAATGTGGCGGTTCAAGGTGCAGAAGAGATTAATGAGATAATTATTGATACGTTTTTACAGAAGTATCCAACGCAATATGAAATGTGCAAAGAGTTTGACTTTTATAACTTCATACCAACAATCAAAAAACTCGTATCAAGCAAGAATATTGATTACTATTATGGAATCATTAGGAAGTTTGGCATGCTTCGTGAGTATAAAAAGAATGGATATAATACTACAGACATTTATGACGAACTCAAAGACTTCGAATCGCAAAATAAAAAATTGCACGACCTAACACTTGAAGATATAAGTCGTCATTTTAAATCTAAGCAGCAAGCAATAGATAGAGACTATATTCGTTCTGAATCGGTACAGCACTATAAAATAGGCGAAAATCTATACCACACAAAGGAAGAACTGAAGAAAACACCTTTAATAGGGTTATCATACCAGTCACCATTTTTAAATCGTATATGTGGTGGTATTGAAGGTTTAGTGCTTAGGTCTGGGGAATCTGGTTCCGGCAAGACAACATTATCTGTTGGCGACATTTGTATGAGTGGAGTAAAACAATACTATGATAAAAAAGCAGAGGGGTTTATGGAAAATAAATCATATGTAGGGAATGTTTTATTTATAAATACAGAAATGGATATCTATAGAGAACTTGATCCGCTCTTTGCGTCTTGGGTAGCGGACGTCCCGAGAAGTAATATTAGACGTGGTGAATATAATGGCAATCAAGAAGAAAGACTAGATATGGCTATTAAAATCATCAACGACTCAATATATAGTGTTACCGATCCAGATTTTACATGCTCTAGCTTAGAGGAGGTCATAGCAGATTATGTTGAAAATTACAACGTCAAGTTGGTTGTATTCGATTATATACAAAATCAGCAGTATGTGTCCTCAGAGCTTGCAAAAATAAATGGCATGAATATGAGAGAAGACGTTGTGTTGCTACAGATTACCGACAGACTGAAAAATCTATCGTTAAAATATGACATTCCTATACTGAGCGGCACACAGCTGAATAGAAAATCGGCAGAAGTTGGTGGTAGTCCAGATGAGTCATGGCTTGCAGGGGGAATATCACAGATACGAAAAGTGAATACAAGCATGGTTATGACTACCTTAAAGAAAAAAGACTTAGCCGATATAGAACCATATTTAACTCAACTACCAGATGATATTGTTCCAAATGTTTGTACTCATATTATCAAAACAAGAAATAGTGAATTTCCAAAAGGCACAAGGATATATCAGTACAATGATTTAGGTACAGGAAGAACGATGGATTTATTCTGTACTACAAAAGATTTAGAGCCTTTAGATATAAAGGGGTTAAAAATAGATTATACAAAGGATTAAGCATGGATAATAGGACTTTAAAAAAACCTTATATTGAATTTGTTGGTGCGAATGCCAGTGAGGTAACAGGATCAGCAAATCTGATACGTTATCTTAATTATCATATACTTGTTGATTATGGCTTGCGGCAAACAAGTAACGAGATTGAAGATTATACATTTAATCTCAAAAGACATAAAAGTATAAAGCCAAAATGTTTAGATGCAATATTTCTCACTCATTTGCATATAGATCATTGTGGACTGGTTCCTAAATTATATAAAGAAGGATGCTCATGTAACCTCTATATACCGGACGGAACAAAAGGCTTGCTCACTGTAATGTGGCAAGACAGTTTAAAAATCTTTCATCAGGATTATGAGCGTTTTGACCGCAAACCACTGTATGAGCAATGTGATATAGACAAAGCTCTGTCTCACGTGAAAGAATATAGACTGCATGAACCGACTAGAGTTAATGAAAATATATCTTTTATTTCATTGAATGCACAACACATAGTTAAATCTCGACAGCTTTACTTTATGTTTAATGACGGAGTGAATAAAAAGACAGTAGGGTTTACAGGAGATATAAGTGATTACAAAGATAGATATTGGCTTGACACTATGGAACGGTTACCTTATTGTGATATTCTAGTTGCAGAATGTACATATGGTAACTACAAACGAATGCATAAAGAACGAGATAGAAAAACGGACACTAACAAACTTGATACAGCAATTAAATATGCCAAACAACATGGATCAAAGGTTATTATACCTACATTCAGTTTAAACAGATTGCAAGATATCTTAGCAACTCTATATGAGATGTATGAAGGGAACTGTCCGTTAAAAATTGTTGTTGATGCACCGTTAGGTCATAAAATCAGCAATCTGTGGAGAGAGCTTATAGACAAAAACCATGACTTATGGGATAAAATATCAAGATGGACAAGAATATATTGGGTGAAAGATTTTGCACAGAGCGAAGCTTTTAATAGGCTAAACCAACCGTTAATCATTATTGCAGGCGGTGGTATGGCATCTGGTGGACGTAGTACATATTGGTGTAAAGAGCGTTTGTCTGACCCAAACAGCTATATAGTATTCACAGGCTATTCAACACCGGAGTCACCAGCTGGACAAATAAAAAATGAAAAAACAAAATCTGTAAAGATAGATGGTAAGACGGTTAAAAATCGAGCTAAGATTATTACCTTAAATTCGTTTAGTTCGCATTGCGACTTTAATCACTTGATAACATATTATTCGAACGCACAATATAATAAGATTTGTTTGGTTCATGCAGAACAAGATGCAAAGAATATATTTGCCAAAAAGCTCAAAAACGAATTAGCGAAAAACAATAGAACAAGTAGTGTTGTAGCAGTAAATAAAAATACAAAAACATACTTCTAAAATCATTGACAAACTCTCTTTTCTGGATTATAATTAATTAAGAAATCTAAGAAGGGAGAGTTTATTTTATGACAAGCAAAGAGTGGTTTGATAAAATCTGCAGCAAGCTTGAATCAAAAGGATGTCATCTCACTAATATTAATTGGTGGGACGACCCAGAAACAACATGGCACAATTATTGTGTTTACTTTAGAGTTAAAGAGTGCAAAAAGTGGAGGTTTGGTTTCATATTTAAGTATGAAGAAAAGACTAATGACCTACAAAGTGCTACATTTTTTGCAAAACATATTCATGGTGGATCAATGAAGCCTAGCTGGAGTTGTTATAAGGAGGAAATAACTAATATAGATAAACACTCAGATAGTTTCTTTTTTGAGTATACAAGTGTCATAGGCGTTATTGATGCAATAAGATACCATCCTATAATTGCTTACTACAGAGAGATGTGCAGCGATGATTTTGCGGACAGAAGAAGTATTTTCTATAGGCTTATTGAAGCTAAAAAAGACGAATTAATTCAGCGAACTAAAGATTGGTATTATCATGAATACAATTTTAATCATGAGTATTGTAGGCTACGTAAAATAAGACGGGCACTTTTAGAGTATAATGATATATCAAGAGTGGAGCTTAGAGACTGGAATAAATTAGTCGAAGATGCTCGACATTATCCCAGATACGAGTTGAATGTTTATCTTTCGAAGAACGAAACTGAAGGATGGGATATGCTTAAATGTTTATACAAATTAAACGGTAAGCAAAAATGGAAGGGGAATTATTGTCATGTACATTATTTTGACGAAGAAGAACAACTAATATTCCCAAGAATCGACGACGAATTACTTGAAGATATTTATGGTTGGAGATTTAGGTTAAGAAGGTGGTTTAAAAATGTATTACATTGTTAGTACATACGAAGATAGATATTTAAGAGCAGATAACACAATTACAACTTCGAGAGAGCAGGCGATTAAGTTTGATACAGAAGAGGATGCACAGAACTTGATAGATCACAGATTGCCAAGACTTATTCGTAACTGCTTGGGCGACGTTCATATAATCAGTGACGGCAAAGCTGATATTACAGGTGTTAATACAGAAGAGTTCAAACCGTCTTTGACAAATAGAGAACTGGTAAAAGAAATGATTTCATCTGTGGTTTCAAGAATAAAAGTAGAAGACCTTAAAGAGGATTTAAGCACATTAGATAAAATGCTTAGCGATATATCTCATTACAGAGAAAATATTGGTCGTAGTTCAGACGGATTAGACGAACTAGAAAGAAACATTTTAATTAAAAGACGAGAGACTAAAAAGGAAATCCGATACATTTTATTGCTTGAAAAGATGTTTAAAGAGAGCGATCAGATAAGTATAAAAGAACTCGTTGACGAGTATAATTTTATAGAAAATGGTGAATTTAAGCCAAGGGTATTAAAAGGTTTGTTTGGAGAAAATGAGGTTATACCAAAATTTGAAGATGTGTGGAAAGGAGAGTCCAATGTTTGAAGCGATAACTTTATTTGCATTTATAGTTAGTGTCATGGGAGCAGTTATATACTCATTAAGCGAGATTGGGAATATGGCTATGGGACATAAAAATGTAAGTATTATACAGGTTTGCTGCTATATTATAGTTGCATTATGTGGTATGTGGTGTTTATTTGTAAGTAGCTTATAATGGATGCGAAGGAATTAAAAAAACAACTTAATATTGAACATTACAGATTGATTTTTACTGAGCTTGGAGCAGAATGGAAAGAGACAAACAATGAGTATTGGCAGTTAAGAACCGGGTGTCATAATCTAAATTGGGAAGACGGATCATACAAACTTTATTTTTACCTTGACACCCAAACATTCTTTTGTTTTACTCATTGTAATGTTGCTTTCGACATTTTAGAATTAGTACATAAAAGATGGGAACTTGAGCAAAAACCTCATTCTTTCGGGAATATAATTAAGTGGATTTGCGGTGTTGTAGGATTCTCTGAGCAAATTTCTACGAGTTGTCGAGTAAACTATTCATTGAACTGGAAGTCTATCTTAAATCCTTATATAAATACTAAGAAAAAACCTTATGCGTTAAGGAATTATAATAAGGATATTCTACAAGCGTTACCGACTCTCTATCATGAAAGCTTTATCAAAGATAACATATCAATTCAAACCATGCAAAGATGGCAAGTTGGCTATTATGTGACGCAGAACCAGATAACATTACCTGTATTCGATAAAGACGGAAGACTTGTTGGGATTCATTGTAGGAATTTAGATAAAGCAAGATTAGCAAAGGGACAGAAGTATATACCACTTAGATTACTTGGTGGTGAAGAATATAAATTTAAGACTGGACAAGTGCTTTATGGTATTAATTACAATCAGTACATGATAAAACGTACCGGTCGAGCAATATTATTTGAAGCACCAAAATCAGTTTTACAAATGGCATCATACTTTGGTATTACTAACAGCGTTGCAAAGTTTGGTTCAAACCTAAGTGTTACGCAGCGAAACCTACTGCTTAATTTAGGTGTTAAGGAAATAGTTATCGCTGATGATAAACAGTATAAACAAACTTCTGGAGACGAATGGCATAGTTATTGTGCAAGAATTGTTAAAATAGCCAAGATGTTTAATGGGTATTGTAAAGTAACAGCGATAGTGGACGATAAAGGGTTGCTTGGTTATAAAGATTCACCAAGCGACAAAGGAAAAGATGTTTGGACTGAACTTTTTAAAAGTAGAAAATTGATAAAAACCTAGGAGGTGATCGTATGTTTGAAAGATTATTTAGTGTTTTATTACCATTCTTGGCGATTTTATTTATTATTATGTTTTTATTCCCATTTGATATAATAATAAAATTGTGTGTATGGATTGGCATGGGAAGTACGGCTCTGTTTTTCTTTGTGGAATATATGAAATGGTGTTTAGGTTCAAACAACTCAAATGGTGTTGACTATGAGCAGTACAAAAAGGATAATCCGCACTGGATGTATCCAACAGATAAAGAACCATGGAAAAATGAGGAGGATAGATAATGGATTGGGCGATAATATGGGGAATAAGTGTTACTATCGCATTAATATGCATGTGTATTTATACTATGAGTTTACACGAAGCTATCTCTAGTATTTATAATCTACTTGAACGGATAGTAGATTCTGTGTATAGTTTAGCACAAATAATACTCGAGGAGGAAGATAAAAAATGACAATAGGTATAATACTTGCATTAATAGATTTGGGGTTTTGTGTATTTATAATGTATTATTGTTGTAAATATGAAAAGAGATTAGATAGACTTGAATATCTTCATACAATGGACTCAGAAGACGCAAATAGATTTCGTGCAGATACAAACAAGAGGTTAGAACAACATGAATTTGAAATAAACTCAACGACTCGTGCAGCAGTTTATGACCCAGACGGCAACCTACAAGAAATCACTATAGATGAATTGGCAGAGTATATACTAAACAATGAGCCAATAGTTAGAAAAGCAGACAAAGTTATATGGGGGAAAGATGAAAATAAATCCAATATATAATTCACCAAAAGATATTACAATAGAATCATATCTTAATCACTGTGGAATTCAAGATATGACTGAGTTTGTTCTACCAAAGGGCAAATATATTGAATCATGGCTGCAGAATCAAAGTGTGATAAATGCTGAATTGTTGATTGATACAATAAATGAAAATACCTACTGTTTTATTATACAAGATAGTGATGTTGATGGTATTTGTAGTGCGGTTATCGCATATCAATTTTTAAGGCATATAAATGTAAAAAAGAAGAATATCCGTGTTTTATTCCATAGTGGTAAACAACATGGGTTTAAAGACATGTATAAAGAAATTATGCGACATGCCGAAAATTTATCTCAGCCATATTTTGTATGGTGTCCCGACGCTGGAAGTAATGACATTTGTGAATGTGAAGCTATACAAGATCATGGCGGCAATATTCTTATCACAGATCATCACGAAACGGGTTTTGATGGAAGTATAAAAATACATCATGCAATAGTTGTTAATAATCAGATTGAAAACACGATTAACAATAAAGCTTTATGCGGTACAGGTGTTACTTATAAGGTAATCGAACGATATTGCAAGAAAGAGCACGATTCATGGTATAAAGGACTGCTTGATATGGTTGCTTTGGCGAATATTGCAGATGTAATGGATATGAATAATTATGAGAATAGAACTTTTAATTATTATGGACTGAGACGAATTAAAAATCCATTTTTAAAATTTTTGTGTGAAACGTATATCAAAAACGAAATAACACCTAAAAATTTAGCATTTAATGTTATTCCAAAACTAAATGCAGTATGTAGATCAGACAATCAAGAGCTAAAGACAGATGTTTTTAAGGCTTTTGTAGGAATAAAAAACAACTACAAAGAAATTATAAAAAGTATGAATAGTTGTTATAATCAGCAGCGAAAATATGTTTCTGAAAAATTTGAAGAATATAGAAACAAAATAGATAAATCTAATGGAATATATATTTATAGTGATATAATTTTATTTTTTGATGCAGAAAAAAGTAACTATACTGGATTAATTGCAACAAAGCTCTCTGATTATTACTCTCGCCCAGTTATAGTGGTGTATTGTGATATAAATACTAATAGTTGGAAAGGTTCGTGCAGAAGTCCAGTTGATTTTAGAACCATTTTGAGTCGCAGCAATGCAATGAATGTATGTACAGGGCACGAAAAAGCATTTGGTGTAGAGTGGAATCATGCGGTATGTAGAGAATTAGAAGATTATATTCGTAATTTATCTCTTGACATACAGCCTAGTATTGATGTATTATGTAGTTGTACGGTTCCGGAGCTAACCGATGATCTCTTTATGATGGGATATAAGTACAGAGAGCTTTGGGGTCATGGAATTGAAGAACCTAAGTATCATTTAAAAGAAATTGTGATAAATGGTGCAGATATTAGAGAGGTGGGAACAAATGGCATAAGATTTAATTATGGTTTTATAAGTTTTGTAAAGTTTGGTTTAAGTAAAACTGCAAAAGCTGAATTGAATGTTGGTAGAGATATTAACATGAGGTTAGAGGTTATTGGTACGTTAGGGATTAATGAATGGAATGGTAATGTAGAAAAGCAAGTTGCTATGGAAAGGATAGTGGTAATATGATTGATTATTATATATTTAAAAATTCACTTCCAGAGATGAATAACTACGAACTATTTGCAGTTATAGGAATGGTACAACAGGAGTTATGCGATCGCCACATGAAAAACCACGACGATTGTCAATACTGTCCGGTTTCATGGCATGTTTGTCATGCATTATATGAGAGGATGGATTTCTTAGCGACACAGGAAGAAAGAGAGATCAACAATGAATTATAACAAGTTTACAATTAAATCTGGTGGATTAGAAACAATTAGCGATTTAGAAAAAGAAAGATGTTTTGAGTCTGCATTAAATCAAATCAAAGAGGAGAGAAAACACCATAGATGGTGGTGTTATATACGGTATAGGTATTACAATATTATTTATAAAGAACTCAAAGAATTTCTCGAAGCCAATAATTATATGGTTTGTATATGCGATAGACCAGCACCAAATGGTTATAATGAGCCTTATATATTGGTAGAATGGGTATATCAAAAGAGAAGGGATTAAATATGCTATCAAAGAAAGCAATGTCAATTATATATTTGTGTATTGTTATTTTTACAACAAGTCTTATTCTTGCACTATCTTTTGTAGCAATCAATAAATTTATATGGGCACAAGTAGCTCTTTTATTAAGTGCGTGTGTGGCAGCGATTATAATAATTATTATTGCTTTTGTTGAAATTATAAATACATGGAGAGAGGTAGAAGAAGAAAATGAAAATCAAAGAGGTAGATCATGAAAGAAAGATGGGAGTTTACAATAGTTTTTAAAGGGAAAAACTTTATTGTGATAAAAGGTACTCTGTATAAATGTTACTCACGAAATTTACCAATTATTGGAACATTTTTGGATTGGAGAAAAGAGCGAGAGGATTTTTTTATAAAGGAGTGGAACAGTGATGAACGAGAATAACTACACTGTGTTGCACTGTCATACAGAGCAGTCTTTACTTGACAGCACTACAAACCATAAAGATTATGCAAATAAAGCAAAAGAATTGGGGCAGACCGCAATAGCCTATACAGAACACGGTAACATAAATGTATGGGTTGAAAAAAAAATGTATTGTGATTCTATAGGTATAAAGTATATTCATGGAATAGAATGTTACTTAACAGAAAAACTATACTGGGATAATGAAAATGGTACACAGTCAAAAAGACGTGATAATTACCATACTATATTACTTGCTAAAAACTATGAAGGAGTCAAAGAACTTAACCGTCTTGTCTATACCTCTAAAATGAAAGATCATTTTTATTATGATAGACGTATAACCTTTGATGAATTCTTAAACATTAGTGATAATATAATAAAAATAAGTGCGTGCCTAGCAAGTCCATTAAACAAATATCGTAAAACAAAGGATAAAACGTTTGAGAAATTATTATATGCTTATGACTATTATGAAATTCAACCTCATGATTTTGAGGAACAGAAAGAATATAATCTATTTCTGTATGAATTATCTCAAATAACTGGTATACCTTTAATTATGGGGACTGATACTCATGGCATATCAAAATATAAAAACGAATGCCGTACAATATTACAATATGCAAAGAATATAGTATTTCAAAATGAAGATACGTTTGATTTATCATATAAGTCATATGATGAATTATGCGATATGATGCGCAACCAAGAGCAGTATCTATCCGAAAATGTATGGCTGGATGCTATAGAAAATACAAATAAAGTTGCTGAGTCTATAGAGAATTTTGAACTAGACACCTCATTTAAATATCCCCCTCTGTACGGGGACAAAGACGAAAAAGTTTTATGGGATAGACTAAGAACAAAGTATAAGGAAAAAGCACAAAGGGGAGCAATAGTAAAAGAAAAGGCTCAACAATATGCACAAAACATAAAAGAGGAAATGCGCGTATTTAAAAAACTCGGTATGTGTGGTTTTATGTTGTTTATGTCCGAACTAATATCATGGTGCAAAGAGAATAATATTCCAGTAGGAGCAGGAAGAGGTAGCGTTAATGGCTCCACGGTAGCTTATATAGGCGATATAACTGATGTAGACCCCGTTATATGGAATACTATGTTTGCGAGATTTTGTAATGAATATCGTGTTGAATTAGGTGATTGATACATAGACAGTCACCCTATATAGTGATATATAGAAAAACAAGCTGTTGAACTTATAAAATATAAGGTGTGTAATTAACGCATAGGAATTGTAGGAAATGACAATTAGTAATTATGCTAACGGGAAAAGTCTGTAGCGTATGTCGTGAGATAAACCGTATGATAATCCCGTGGTAAGTAATTCTTTTATAAAATAAAAAAAAGAAAGGAGGTAAAAATATGTTAGGATTATTAAATAACTATCATTTTATTGATGGGTTCAATCAATATTATTTTATTACAAATACAGGTAATGTTTATTCATATAAATATCATAAATGGCAAAGAATGAGTAGTAGTAGTATTGTGAACAAATATAAAAATGTTAAATTATCAAAAAATAACAAAGTATATACATATATGATTCATAGACTTGTAGCCAAGTATTTTTGTGAAAATTTTACTTCTAAATGCGTTGTAGATCATATTGATACTAATATACATAATAACCATTATTTGAACTTGCAGTGTATTACACAACAGAAAAATATCTTGAAAAGTTATATTGATTCTGGAGTAAATGAGGTTCGTAACTATAAATTATATATATTATTTTCACCAGAACATAAACCAATAGCCTTATTAAAGGGTAAGCGAAAAGCATTAAAACAATGTGTAGAAGATTTGTTTTTGCCAATAAAAGTTACTATGATATCAAAACATTACCATCATAATGGCTATTACTTAAAAGTTATCAACAAAGAACAATATAAAAGAATTAAAACTGTAACGACTATCCCAGTATGGGAGTAGATAATAGATGAAATGCTATTATCGAAGTGGCAGCCCCTTCAAAAAAATGAAGGTGAAGATATAGTCTACTCCGACTTTTAGATAAGTGTTAAAATATTACGAAAGTAACGGTGTAAAGGATCGACCTAGACTTCGCTCCAGATGATAGAGATAAGGTATTCCAATACATAATAGACCGTTTTGGATTAGAATATACTGGATATGTATTTTCTAATGGAACAATAAAGGAAAAAGGTGTTCTTGATGAAGTTGGTAGAGGACTGGATAATAAATGGAAAATAGAGCATGGGTATAAAATAAAGGACAAGGTACCAGATTCACCATATAGTCTTAAAGTTATTGATAAGATAAAAAAAGAATACGAACAAAATCCTGATGAAACAAGACAAAAATACCCTGACATATTTTATTACTTTGATGGTATGTTAAATGTAGTTGTATCAGAAAGCTTTCACCCTGCCGGTATTATTGCAAGTCCTGTAAATTTAGTAGATAATTATGGTGGTACATTAAATGATAAAGGGCAACTTGTCTTACCTATCAATATGGAAGAATGTCACGAAATCAATCTTGTAAAATTTGATATTCTTTCATTAGTAAATATTAAAATCATTCGTGATGCTTGTAAATATGCAAATATACCATATCCGCAAGCATATAAAATTAATTGGTGCGATGAAAATGTATGGCAAGATATAATAACATCACCTGTTGGGATATTTCAATTTGAATCAAAATTTGCATTTGAGTCATTGAAAAAATTTCAACCACATAAACTCGATGATATGACTATTGTTACAGCAGCCATTAGACCGTCTGGCGAATCTTATCGTGATAGATTGCTGAATCATGAGTTAAATAAAAATCCGTCAACATTAATTGATGAATTACTAAAAAATAATAACGGTTTTTTGGTTTACCAAGAGGACGTCCTAAGATTTCTTGTTGAAATATGTGGTATGAGTGGATCAGAAGCAGATAATGTAAGACGTGCCATTGGTCGTAAACAAGTGGATAGACTACAAAAGGCATTACCACAAATTTTAGAAGGGTATTGTAATAAAAGTGATAAACCACGAGAGATAGCCGAACAGGAAGCCAAGGAATTCTTACAAATTATAGAGGATGCAAGTTCATATATGTTTGGACGAAACCACGCAACGGCATATTCTATGATAGGATATATTCTGGGATGTCTCAGATATTATTATCCACTTGAATTTTTAACATCGTTTTTGAATAATGCAAACACCGATGAAGATACATTAAACGGTACAAAATTAGCTAGTGAAAAGGGTATTAAAATCAAAGCACCGAAATTCGGATATGCTCATAATGAATATATGTGCGATAAAGAATCTAATACAATTTATAAAGGTCTTGGTTCAATAAAAAATATGAAGTCTATTGCAGCTGATATTATGCTTGAGATTGCGAAATATAATCCTGAGACATTTTTAGATATCCTTTATTTAAGAGAGGAAATAAAAGTTAATGGTAAAAAACTTGATGCAAAATCGCTTGAAATATTAATTGATATAGGGTTCTTTAGCAATATTTGTACAATGACAGAAGCAAAAACAACCTTATTCTGGTTTGATAAATATGGCACAAGAAAGACTTTAAAAAAAGAAGAATTAACCGAACCTTGGATATTAGAGATTGTAGAGAAAAATGCTGGAAAAGAAACAACAGCACAATTTTCTCAATTAAATAACAGAGGTATAATTGAAGATATTCTCAAAAAAATACCTAAAAAAGAGGAGGATATTACAACTCTTATTCGTAACCAGATAACATATTTAGGTTATGCAGACGCAGAAGGTATGAATATATCACCATTAGAATACATGGTTCAATCTGTCAGAGAAGACAAATATAATCGTGTATGGATGAGTTTATATCAATTATCTACCGGAACAACAAAAGATTATAAGTGCGATACATCATGGTATAAGAAAAAACCGTGCAAGAAAGGAGATATAATCAAAGCTGTTTTCAAACCTAAAAAAAAGGTTAAACTTGTTGGTAAAGATAATAACGGCAAAAATCTTTGGCAAAAGACAGGCGAATATGAAAATATACTAAAATATTATTCTTTTATATGATCTGTATTGACATTACGTAAAAGAAAGTATATAATATAAAGGTAAATTAACGTCGCAAAACAGAAGGAGGAAATAATGAATATTATTGTCGATGTTGAGACTACAAGAATTGTTCATAAAAATGAAAAGTTCCAGATAGTTGGAGCAGTTCCTTTTTCGAATGATTCAAATATAAAGCTCAACAAATATGGTAATATTACAATACGAGATGAAACGCTCTCATTAGAAAAAGGTGGAAGATATAAAGTCGAGATTGAAGAACAGCCGCCTACAAAGTGGGGTACCCAATATCTATTGATTTCTTTTCCAGACTTTACTTTTGATGATATCAATGATATCACTGAAGATACAGAGATTAAACTACTTCATGAAATTATGAGTGAGTCTTTAGCGAAAGCAATTCACGAAGCATATCCAGACTTTGTTAAGAGGATATTAAAAAATGAAGAAAAAACTATTAATTATGCGGATATTAAAGGTGTTGGAAAAAAGAAATTTGAAGACTATGTGGAAAAGATAAAAAATAGGTGCTCGGCAATATTATTAAAAAACATTCTGCCAGAGTTTGATTTATCTTCGCAGGATTGCATTGCTCTTTACAAAGCATATGATACACTGTCAATTATTCAAAGCAAACTTGACGCAAACCCTTATAAGGTATTCATTAATGTTTGTGGTTGGAGATTTGATAAGACAGATAAGCTGGTTCTTAAATCGCATCCTACGTTTAAATATTCACAACAAAGAATTGAATATATGATGGATACTATTCTTAGAGAGGTGGAGTCATATGGCAGCACATATTTAAGAGCTGAATTTATGGCAGATAAAGTATATGGTATTGATCCAGAAGTGATTTCATATATAAAAAATGTCGCCATAGAATCTGATATTATAAACTACGACGCAGAAAGAAACTTTCTTGCTAGACAAGCAACGTATCTTTGTGAGCGTCGTGTTGCAGACTTTATTAAAACTAGACTTAAATATAATAAGAAGCTTGATTGGGACTGGCAAAAATTTAATAAAATCAAAGATGGAGAATTAACAAAAGAACAGCAAAATGTTCTAAAAATGTTCTGCGAGTACAATTTTCTTATTCTTAATGCGGCGAGTGGTACGGGTAAAACAAGCTCTATGATGGCACTTCTTGAAATGATCGAGTCGTATGGAATGACATACAGATGTCTAAGCTTTACTGGTAGAGCCGCATCAAGATTGGCAACGCAAACTGGCAGACCGGCATCTACAATTCATATGGCTTGTATGGGTGGATTTATTAATGAAGATGTTATTATCATAGATGAAGCAGGAATGCTTTCATTGGACTTGATAGATATGGTAATTCGAGCAAATTCAAATCCGGATACAAGATTTTTACTCATAGGAGACATTGGACAAATTCCACCTATATCACTAGGTAAGATTATGAGGGATTCACTTGAATCAAATAGTGTTCCATCATGCACTTTGACAAAGTGTTTCAGATTTGATGAAGGTGGTGCAAGCTATATATCTGCATTAAGCAGAAAGGGCGAATTTTATCTTACAGATGAACAGTCTCAGCAAGATAGGGTTACCCTAGGAGATAAGCAAGATTATACGTTTATTAAGTGGGATGGCACATCTAAACAGATTGTGGATACTTACATCAATTTAGTGAAAACAGGTGTAAATCCAAAGGATATTTGTCTATTAACACCATATAATAAGGGTGATTTTGGAACCATTGTGCTTAACAACATGATTCAAGAGCAGTTAAATCCTGTTATGGATGATGATGTTTATACATCAGTAAAAGCAAATGGTGTTGAGATAAAATTTCATACTAGAGACCTAGTCATGAATACAAAAAACAAATATGATATGTTGACCGAAAAAGGGTTGGAGAATTTGGCATGGGAAATCAATAGTGACGATCAGGATGATAAGACTGCAATCTTTAATGGTCAAATAGGAAAGGTGGTTAAGAGTGAAGGGTATAATGACACGTTACAAACTAAAGCTTTTTATGTGGATGTTGAAAATGAAGTCTGCGTATTTACACCTGAAGATGCACGTAATCTTTTACTGGCATATGCATCATCAGTTCATAAATATCAAGGGTCTCAAAATAAATATGTAATTAATGTGGTTATTCCACCTCATTCAAGGATGCACACAAAAGAATTGTTATATACAGCACAAACACGAATGACTGATAAGTTGATTGAGATTGGCGAAGTAGAGACAATGAAAAGTGCAGTTCAGAAGATGAGTAGTGATAATAAAAATACAAGGTTAAAAGAGTTTTTGATGAAAGAATAGGAGGGGTTTTGTGCAAGTAATAAAAAGAGATGGACGAATAGTTCTCTTTGATAAAACAAAGATTGAAAATGCTATCCTAAAAGCTATGAAGTTTGGTAGTGGCATTGTAAAGGAAAACATTGCTACTGATATAGCTAAACAAATAGAAGATGAATATGGTGCCCAGAATGAGGTTTCTATTGCAGACATAGAAAAAAGAGTCTTTGAGTTGCTTATAGCCAAGAAACAACGATTAACTGCTAGAGCATATGAGGGTTATAGAGCCATTAGAGAAAACCAAAGAAAGCAAGGAACTATAGACAATAAGGTTCTTGCTTTAATAAAAGGAACTCATGAAAATCAAAAAGATAATTCAAATAAAGACACTGCCTTAATCTCAACTATGAGAGATTTAGTTGCTGAAGAAGTAAGCAAAGATATTGCGCTGAGAATGATGCTGCCACCTCATATTGCTCAGGCTCATAATGAGGGTATCTTATACATACACGATCTTGGACACTATTTGAATCCCAGCTTTAATTGCTGTTTAATCAATCTTGAAGACATGTTACAGAATGGAACGGTTATAAATGGAAAACTGATCACTAAACCGCATTCATTTAGAACAGCTTGCACTATCGCTACACAAATAGTAGCTCAGGTTGCGAGCGGTCAGTTTGGGGGACAAACAATCAGTGTATCTCATCTCGCTCCTTTTGTACGAATTAGTCGAGAAAAAATACGAGAAGAAGTTGAGGGTTATGTAACAAATAGAAGACTTGTCGATAAGATTGTAGAAGATAGGCTTGCTAAGGAAGTCAGAGACGGCGTACAGACTTTTCAATATCAAATAAATACTCTTCAAACTGCTAACGGACAAAGTCCATTTCTAAGTGTTTTTATGTATATATCAGAAAATCCTGAATACGAAAAAGAAACTGCAATGATAATTGAAGAATTTATCAGACAGAGAATAAAAGGAATGCAAAATGAGGTAGGAGCATGGATAACACCGGCTTTTCCTAAGCTGCTATATGTGACTGACGAAAATAATATTCATGAAGATAGTGAATATTATTGGCTTACGAAACTAGCGGCTGAATGCGTTACAAAACGTATGATGCCAGACTTCATTTCAGCAAAACACATGAGACAGAATTATGAAGGTAACGTCTTCGGATGCATAAACAAAACTTGTGCCTAATGCAAGTGATTGCATTAGCAAACCCATCTAAAAGGGGGAAGCTGTAAAATGCTAATCCCTTACTAAATTAGATTCAAATTGAATTTATAAATGTCTAACGACTATCGAAAACAAACAATATTCGAAAGGGTATTGTGGGAATGAGTAGAGTAGAGCCATAAGCAAATGATGGTACGGTATCCAAAATAAATCCGTTTAAACCGAAAAGATGGGGTTCTTGGATTTGGTCAAAGAGTTCAAGAATGTGATATAGTCTTATATCCTATCGAAAGATAGGGAAGTTCATAAGAGAACTGCACAGTGTTGCGAGCTGTGTGAAAAATTGGGGATGTAGAGCTTGGCTCTCTCCATATAAAGGAGCTATTAACAACACTGAAGGAACATATAAATGGTATGGAAGATTCAATATGGGACTTACTTCTATAAACTTAGCTGATGCAGGTTTATCGGCAGAAGGTAATTTAGATAAATTCTGGGATATTTTAAATGAAAGACTTCAGTTATGTTTTGAAAGTTTAATGCTGAGATATGAAAAATTAAAAGATATTACATCAGATGTGTCCCCTATTCATTGGCAACATGGTGCTATCGCTAGACTAGGGAAACATGAGCCTATTTATTCATTGCTTCAAGATGGATATTCGACAATTTCTTTAGGGTACATTGGAATATATGAATGTGTAAAAGCATTAATTGGAAAGTCACACACTACACCAGAAGGTGAAGAGTTGGCTATTAAAATTATGAAACATCTGAAAGCGACTGTTCTAAGTTGGAAAGAGGAAACAGGTTTAGGGTTCGCTTTATACGGAACTCCAAGCGAGTCTCTTACAGATCGTTTTGCTAGACTGACAAGAGAAAGATGGGGAGTTATTGAGGGAATAACGGACAGGAATTATTTAACGAATTCTTATCACGTATTTGTGCAGGAAGAGATTGATGCATTTAGTAAATTGAAATTTGAAGCACAATTCCATCCAATCAGTTCAGGTGGAGCCATCTCATATATCGAAATGCCTAATATGAAAGATAACGTTGAAGCCGTGCTTGCTACTATTCAGTTTATGTATGAAAATGTACAGTATGCAGAGTTTAATACAAAGCTTGATTATTGCATGGTCTGTGGATATGAGGGGGAGATTTTATGCGATGATAATTTAGAATGGTACTGTCCTAATTGTGGAAATAGAGACAAAGACAAAATGAATGTATGTCGCAGAACATGTGGATATCTTGGTGAAAATTTCTGGAATGAAGGACGTACTGAGGAAATCAAAGATAGAGTTATGCATTTAGATAATAAAGAAATTTCTGAAGGTTGTGACCAATGAATTACACATTGATACGTAGCATAGATATAGCTAACGGAGAGGGCATCGGAACTGCTCTCTTCGTTAGCGGATGTCCATTCCATTGTGAAGGTTGTTTCAACCCTGAAACATGGGATTATGGATATGGTAAAGAGTTTACTCAAAAAACATTAATTAGTTTAATTGAAGCAACAGATAAACCATACATCAGTCGTATATCAATATTAGGTGGAGAGCCTTTAGCTCCTGTTAATCTTGAAACAGTAAGTTTAATTATAGAAAGTCTTAAAAAACGTTTTCCTGAAAAACGGATATGGATATATAGCGGATACACATATGAATCATTAAATAAAAATCAATTACGAGTTATTTCCAAAGCAGATATTTTAGTGGATGGACAATTCATAAAAGAAAAAAAAGATCTTAATTTAAAATTTAGAGGATCATCAAATCAAAGAATAATAGATATTCAACAAACTATAAAGAGATACAGATTAACCTTATGGGGGTGAACTAAGTAGAATTAAGAGAGATAAAATCGTTAGATAATAAATATGAAATAAATGAAGACGGAACTATTTTTAGAAATGTTGAGACTAAAAAAGAACTAAAAATAAAACTGGATATGCACCATTCTCAAGTTGGATATTACGTCACTTTTGTGAGACATAAAGGCAAGCCTAAGAGAGTTATGATCCATAGAGCAGTAGCAGAATGCTGGCTTGGAGAATGTCCTTATGGGTATGAAGTCGACCATAAAGATAGAAATTCACATAACAATCATTATTCCAATCTTAGGTATGTTACTAAAAACGAACAAATGAAAAATCGTGACCATACTAATATTTCTAAAAAAGGTAAACAAAATTTCGAAATAGCAAGACAAAAACGCATGAAGCCAGTTAGAATATATAATGAACATGAAAACTATACTTATGAATCTTTTGCTGCCGCTTCAAGATTTTTGTCTAAAAAATATAGGGTACCATTTGAAAGTGTCAGATATCGTTTTAGAATACATCAAACATACTTCTACGATTATAACATACAGTATCTTTCAAATAAAACACCTATAGAAAGGAATCTATGACTTATAATATAAACTATAAATATAAAGTTCTGAGTGATTGTAGTACAGATAGCAAAAAAATTCAAATAAAATATAAGCTCAAATATAAATCAAAACAACTCAAATTATCTAAAACCTCAATTCAGATCGCAGAACTTAACTTAGACCCAATACTTGAGGAGGGCGAAATAAACCTCCTCGAAGGTCTAACCTTTAACGACTTGACAGAAAGGATGGTCGCAGATATAGTGAAAAATGATATCTTTATAAAACTTAAAGAACTTATAACTTACGAGCTTGAAAAACGAAAGAAAAAAGGCTGGAGCAGATGGGAAGAGGTTGTAATCGATTTAAATGACCCCTTGACAGATGAATCTCTCAATGATATAATAGAGAATGTAGAAAAGAAATAAAGGAGGTTAATAATGGAAGATAATAAAACCTATATGTTGACACCAAAAGGATGTGTGGTAGCATCTTTACTAGACGCAGAACTTATAGACGATATAGAAGATGAAAGAATTTCAAAATTCTGGAGACGGTTTCAATCCGTAATGTTAAAATGTGGCTATGCGGTAATTACAGATGATGAGGAGGAATAATAATGGGAAAAAACAACAGTAAACACGGAGTAAGAACAGAATTTCAACAGTACAAATCTACTATGGATAAATTAGAATACAGACTTGAAAAAGCTGCCGAAGAACGTAAACGATCAAAAGAGGAAAAACGAAAGGATAAATAGTTATGGAAATTATGGTTGCAAAATGCTATACGGACGGGAGAAAAGAATATTTTAAATATAGACCAACTCCAGTAAAAACAATCTTCAACCCACCTGCAACAATAGTATATTTTAATGATGGGGATAAGGTAATATCTAAAATGTGATGAACATGATAAATTCTCACCAGAAACTGGATTTCTTATGTGTTGTATGAAAAAGTATGTAGGCAATAAAAATTGTTTTAAGATACTAGAGGATTTTGTATGGAATAATAAAACTTTACAAGAGAAAGGAAAAGATAAATAATGCATTTTGAAAAAATATCATTAAAACAATGGATAAAAGATTTTCCCGACGAAAACCCCATCATCGCTGAAGAAATATACAATAATCTTAAACTGCCGAAACAAAGCACAATAGGCTCGGCAGGAATGGATTTCTTTATTCCTTGCCAAGTAACTATACAGCCTAAATGCTATGCACTTATTCCAACCGGCATTAGATGGGTTACAGACAAAAATACTTTTGGTTTTGTGTTAAGTATATACCCTAGAAGTGGTATGGGTTTTAAAACTGGTATTAGAATGGCAAACACCGTAGGTATTATTGATGAAACCTATCATCAGTCAGATAATGAAGGACATATTATGATTAAAATGTATAATCCATCAGATCAGCCAATTGTTATTGAAGAAGGTAAAGCTTTCTGCCAAGGAATAATTACAAAGTATTATATATGTGACGATGCAGAGTCTGATATTCAGAGAAATGGTGGGTTTGGCTCAACAGATAAAAAACAAGGATAAAAAGTAATGTATATAAGGCTTAATGGGTTTTTTGAAATCATAGATGATGGCAAAATGATTGCAAAAAAAGAACTCAATATTATTGGCTCAGAATTTTATTCAACTGAAAACACAGAAAATATGATATGGAGTCCAGGACTTATTGATGTCGTTGATGATATTTCTTTAAAGTATGATATCAATATTACAAGTAAAATAAAAAGTAAAAAATAGGGGAGTTATTCCCCTATTTTATTTTATTGTTTTTGAATAGTATCCTTTTCCAGAAGGAGTAATTAAATAAATAAATGAATCACAATCAGTTATGCTTGTAGCCACCTCGCCATTTAGTATACCTTTTATCGTATATCCAGACGAAAATGCAGAAGAACTATATGTAGGAGTCGGTGAATTATATAAATAGTGACCATCCACATAAAGCATTGCAGATGTACCATATTGACTATTCCCTATAATTACATCTAAATATCTATAATCATAAACTAAATTATTTAAAATTATATAAAATGTTCCTTCGTTTGGATCATACCCTGTTACAAGAGCCACTGAATTTTCATTTAAAACAAATTCGTGAATTAATTCTATATTTGCTGTGTTATACATATATTTGTATACCGATGCTATTCTATTATTCGATTGTACAAAATAGAATGTATTTGGAGCTGTAGATATAGGATTGCTTAAATACCCATTATATGACTCTGTTATAACATTAAGGTCTATTCCGTTGTCATTATAAAGAAACTCTACTTTAGCAAGCACACTTGTGTCTTCTGATCTATTAGACAATGTACATACCAAATTGGCACCATCATATGCCAATCCCGATATAATACCTGTGTTTGTCTGCAATGTACCAATACTATAAGGTACAACATTATACATATCCGTAGAGTTATTATTTTTAGCCATACTTATATTATAGTCTGCACTACATAAAATCAAATAGTCATTATCGTTACTATATCCAGATACAAATATTGCACCATTCGCAAAAATTATATCATCATATATACCGTCAAAAGAATATCCTCCTTGCCATGTAATACCATTATTCGAATACACAACAAAGCTTGCACCTTTATTCGTTGTGTTATTAACATAATAGGCTAATCCAATATATTGATTATTGCATCTAATTATCTTTTTCCACAACAATCCTTGTGTAATACCAATATGTCCTTTAAGTAATAAAGAACCATTAGATGATATTGAGACTACAGTTCCGTCTGCAAAAATTCCTTCGACTGCATTATTACTATCAATACCTAAAGAACCAAGCATTTTTGATGATTGAATATTAACAAGATTTAATTCGTCCGTATTCAGATTCAATGAGCTACTTGTTACACTCGTTCCGCTTATTGAATTAGATATATAGTAAATTTTAGCATTGCTATTCTCGTCTATCCCATAAAAATACCATCTACTATCAGATTCACTATAGACTACTCTTGCTATATTATCACTTAAACCACTTACTGTAACTGTAGTAAAGGTAGGAGTATTTGACGTAAAGAAATTGGTGCTATATCTAAAATTACCATCAAACATAGCAACAACCTTATTATTATTTACTATACCAGTGCTTAATATATTATTAAATGTATAATCTATTCCAACAGACGAATATCTGTCAGACGAATATATACCATTATCTGTATTTATCACAGCAAGATATCCTGTACTTGTAAGTCCATAGAATTTATTTTCTATCACCCATAAATCATCAAGTATTGATGATCCTACTTTCGTCCAATTATTTATATTTGCTATGTTTCCACTTGTAAGCTCAATATCATTATATAAATAAACTTTGCCCCCTACAGCAATACAAAGTCTATTTGATACCTCTGAAGCTGTGAACGCACTGCAATTAGTAAAATTATTTGGTAATGCATAATATGTAAAAATGCCACCTTCGACATTAATTTTTACAATGTAATATAAGTTGCTGCGTTTTGCTACTCCCCATACACTATTATCTTGTCCCCATGAAAATGAATTTATTAAAGGATCGTATATTCCAAAGTCGTAAACTCGTGAAGCATAGTCTGTCATATTACAAATGGTTAACAATTTATTTTCTAGATTTACAAAGAAACCATAAGCTTTATCTTCTCGATAAGTTAGTTCATAATTGCTTGTAGTGAAGTTTTGCAGTGTTAATGGTACAGATTCCAATTGTTCAAATACCCTACCACCGGGGACTATCTTCTCATTCAATTCTTCAAATGCGTCTTGTGTATTTGTCGAGTCTAAAGGTATTCTCCCTTTAAATGAAGACGATCTTTCTACCTCAAAGTCTATCGTAGATGTGAGTTTGGTAAATTGTAATAAGCTGTTAATAGTTGATTGAATATCAACCACTAATCGCAATATTACAGTACTAGACCCAACCAATGCTGTTCCGTTATAAGTGTCGCATATAATACTTATATCTCCTACACTACCACTTATATTTTTTACTAAAGATAAAGGCGGTTGCCAGTTAATCATGTCTGTTACATTTGTCGCTATAATACCTGTGTCGCTACCTACGCTATATCTAATAGTATGAGTTAAGACATTAGATATTCTGTTTGTCTTTATAATTGTAGATTGTCCAATTATTATTTCATCTGGATCGACAGTTGGTACCGAAGCCGGTAATGTAACATTTAAATCTACAGTTCTTGACCCGAGAACTGTACCGCCACTATATGTCGTACATGTAAATGTAATTGTGCCAGAATTCCCCGTAATGGCTGGTGCAAGCGTTAGAGGTGGAGCCCATGTAATACTTTCGCCTAATCCAGTTCCTAAATCACCAGAGAGATTGCCTATTTTATATGTAAGTCCATGTAAGAAACTAGTTGACGCTCTTGGCATACTTATAACAACTGGGTTTCCTAATGTTACAGAGGTTGGCTTAACTGTTGGTTGTGTCGCTCTCGGTATTATTGTTAATGTAAATGTGCGAGAGGTAGTCATTGTTCCAGCATCATGAGTATCTGTATAGAAAGCTGCTGAACAATAAACAGATGCCGTTCCGTCAGTATTGTGTGTTATAGTTTTTTTTGGTGTAGTGTAAAGATATTGTTGTCCTGTTGAAGTTGTAAATTTGGCATTGAAACTATACGTCTGACCAGCTACTGTTACTGTTCCTGGCGCATTATTATTCCATGATACACCATTTCCATAAGCATATACTGTAACTTGTACAGAGGAGGTATTATTTGCTATGTTTACATCTGATTCTGAGATCGCTAATGCGAGATATGCCGTTGCCATATATTAAACACCTCCTATCCTTTTATAATTTTATACACATTTCCATCTTGTGTAATTCCTATAACATAAGAACTATATCTAATCAAGAATATAAAACATTCTTTTGGAACAGATGTAATGGTATAATTTGTCTCTAAATCATTCAAATTTTTAGCACTATCTTTGAAAAATCTTATATATGTAATATTTTTATTTGTATTATTAAAAAGATATCCTCCATATGCAGCATTGGTTTTAACCGCCGTTGTAACATGTGTTGATACCAGCTCATATGCACGTAATGTATCTAACCCGAACGCCATAAATCCTTTTGTGCCAACTACTATGTCTTCTTGGACAAATTTGAACTCACCCATTATAGTTGGATATGACTCCGTAGCGAGTTTTGTTCCCGTCCAACTTGTAGCTAATGATAAACTATAATGAGACTCTTTCCCAAATATGTAAAGAAAACCCATGCTTATTATAGTCCCATACATATCTTCGTCGGTCTGAGTGTATTGAAACGATGTGAATGAGCCAGTTTTATTATAAGATACTCCACCCAAATATGTGACAGCGACACACGGATTATATACACTAGTTCCTGCACCGTAAATTATTCCGGTGAAAGAATATGCATTTATTGTTCCAGTTGTTTTATAATCAATAACCAGTACCCCTGTTGAATCATAGAGTCGACCTTGATTAGTCAATAAATAAGCCTTTTGTGTGTTTTCATAGCTTGCTACATCGACGAAATACTCATTAGTGCGTAACTGGTACTTTCTATAAAAAGTCACCGTCGGAGCACTGCCAGACACAGAATATATAGTATCATTCAAAAAGAATAGTTGTGTTGTACCAACCTTAAAGCCTCTTACAATATAATCTGTAACAAATGATCCATCGCCTAAAATCCCTGTTGATAAATCGTTTTGGTTATTAAATGTGACCCCATTCGCTTGTTCTTGAGGTAATATTTCATCGTAAGCTGCATCGCTAATCTTCCTATTTATTACCACAGTTTTGTTTGTTGATACTGCCATATAATATTACCTCCTTTCTATTTATAACTAAATAACGGTGCCCTAAATAAGCTTGTTTGCGTATCACCGTTACCCCTAATTGCGCCAATAATTTGATTATTCAAAAGTATAAATTGGCTCTCTGTAGTATCGCCAAGTAATACATCTGAGACAAGAGTAATTGCACCATCTGTATCTATCTTTCTTGCTACTCTGCCTTGCACTGAAATGAGGAATATATTCTTCCCATCTGTCGTAGTTAAAATATATTTCCATGAGTCGTTACTTAGCGCCGGAGCGGTATACGTTTTATCATTCACCGTATCATAAATAATACCATTTGAGCCTAAGAATATATCTCCTGTAATATCCAAATCAGTAATGGTTGTACCCGTCGGAGTTACAACGCTCGTTGACCATGTCGCAGTATTGGTAAATGTTGTAGGAAAAGTTTGATTCAAACCTACAATACCAATAGGTTTACAATATTTATTAGAGTATAATACTTTTGTTGTTGCTGTTGAAAATGACACAGAACTTCTTGTCCATGACCGTGTGCTTGATGTATCATTAAAAGCATTAAGATAAATACTAGCACTACTACCATACATCATAAATGAATCTCTAGTCCTAGTAACTCCCTTAACGGTTCCAGAGAATGTCGCAAAACTTTGTATTGTATTATTTCCACTGTTATTAACATCAACTGTCAAATAATATGAAGTCGATGTAGCATTCGCAACACAAATATCAAATGTATTCTTTTCTGTTCCTTTTACTGCAATGGCACCAACCATATTATCTAAACTAAGTACAGTTAATGACCAACTATATGTAGTCCAATCTAAACCATTATTGGCACTATATACACTATATAATGTACCATCCTCAACATATAAAAGACAGGTAAAATTGTCGACCCCACACAAACAAGTAGTATTTGTATCAAAGGTATTCACATGAAGCCACGTACTGCCAAATGGATTTATATATTGATTAGCAGTATCTTGAATTACCGCTTCTAATGTATTACTATCAAGGTAACTAATAATCTTTTGTCTTCTCTCAATTTTTGCCGCATCAGAAGTAGGATATATATCTTGATAGTCACTATCCGACACTTTCCTATTCATTTGAATATTAATAGTCATATATCCGTTACTGAAAACTTATAAAAAGTTATAAACTTTTATGTTTCATTCCTACTTCAACGAGTATGCTTTTGTGTTGACAAGTCAATCACTACTAACAAGTTCTTGTACTCTCCATAGGCGTAAATTCACGATTAACGCTCGGTACATATCTGTAATAACTTGAAAGTGTTATGCTGCAGATTGTTGCTTTAAAACATTTTCTCCATACATTTTTAGATTTAAACTTGCCTGAAAATCTCTATCTATGACGTTTCCACATTCACATTTGTAAATTCTATCTGACAATTTCAAATCTTTCTTGATATTTCCACAACAACTACATAATTTAGAGCTTGGGAACCATCTATCCGCTATAATTACTGGAATGTTATTCCATTCAGACTTATATTCAATCTGTCTCCTAAATTCATAAAACCCTTGTTGTTGCACTGCTTTAGATAAATGTCTATTTTTCATCATTCCACTTACATTCAAATCTTCAATACAGATAAAACTTGGCTTTCGTTTTACAATCTCAGATGTTGTTTGATGTGAGTGATTCTGACGAATATTTGTTAATCGTTTTGTTATTTTTAAAAGTTCTTTTTCTCTTTTTATAATATTACTTGTTTTACAGTAACTTACTCCTTTCTTATTTTTTTCATATCTTCTCGATATGGAACGCTGTAACCTGCGTTTTCTTTTTTTCAACTTCTTTACTCTTTGTGTTTTATTTATATTTTTATAAGTATTTCTGTCAGAGCAAATTGCCAAATCCTTAATACCTAAATCAATTCCGATACCTTCGTTTGATGGAAGAGTAGTAGAATCTTCGTATTCAATTCCAACTGTGATATACCAGTTAAGTCCATCATATTTAATACGTGGATTCATATATTTTATATTCTCACTAGGTATTCTTCCATGTTCAGCAAGTCTTATCCAGTTAAGTTTTTGCTTATTCTTTTTCTTAGACGTAGCAAAGCCTTCAACTTTTACATGTGTATCTGTAAACCGAATTTTCACATTGTCTTGGTAGAATTTCGGCACTGAATATTTCTTACTCTTAAATCGTGGGAACTTTGTAATTCCCTTGAAGAAATTTCTATACGCTTCACAAGCGTCTTTTATTGCTTGCTTTGTTACGTTATTAGAAATATTGTTTAGCCACACATACTCGGAAGTTTTCTTTAATTGTGTAAATTCTTTTCGTAAGTCTCCATTAGATATGAACGTACCACCGTTCTTATAGTTTTCTTGCTCTCTTCCTAGTGCCCAGTTATAAGCAAAGCGAGCAGTATTGGCATATTGAAACAGCTTTGTTTTTTGTTTATTATTTGGGAGTAACATCACTCGAATTGTTTTTATCATTATTTTCACCGTTACTGAAAACTTACAAGTATAAAAGTCAACAATACTTTATAACTATTTATAACTTATAGCAAACAGTTATATACCTCCTCTCTAATTCAAATTATAATGCAAATATAATCTTTGGATTGCTGTGCTCATGTCTATATTATCATTGCCAATATAGGCAATATTTGAAGTATCTACCCTTACATTTGGGATAGTCGTTACAATATCTAATGCTTGTGGCTGTCCATTTATTACGTTATATATTGTGGCATTTTTTGTTGTTTCATTTACATATATGAACAGCCAATCATAAGGGTATACAAATTCCGTTGGCATTATTGTTGTAATTGGTATTGGTCTTCTATCAATTACAAGTGATTCAGTCCAACTTGAATCTGGTGTTGTTGTCGCCGACAATACCACTTTATTAGCGACATAAAAAGTATAATGATTTCCGCTAACTACATATGTCATATCAAACTTATCATAAGACTGACCAGCGACATATTGTCCTTTCCATTGAACACCAAGAGAATTATAACCCTTTTCGCCCTTTAAAGCAAAAGCTACCCAGTATTCTGTATTCGTTAAGGCAGTTCCAACAGGAGCATCTTTAATACATAAATATGTATTATCTCCGCTATTAACAACTACATTCTTTAAATAAGCTTTTGTTGAATCCCAGTTTGATCCATTGTTATTTTTTAATGTATCAATCCATGTTTGGAATATTGTTAAATCATTTTCTAATACATCTAAAACATCAGTCTTAAAATATCCCTGCATGGTCATTGTTCTACTTATTGGTTCGTTTAATCTGTCAGCACTTAACGCAATATTTTGATGATCTTCGCCAATTAAATTGTGTGCATTAGAAATACTTGTTGAAAATATATCTCTATAACTTTTTATTAGTTCTCGTTCAGAGTAATTCGGGTCTCTGTTTCTTATTGTCATGTCAACCCTCCTAAACTACCTTAAACCATAAATCACCAATCACTTGTGTTGTTGGTTGTGCTGATTGTACTGGAATTTGAATTGTTGAAATTCCTAAAAGTAATTCCCAATATGCAGAAGTAGTACTTGGCTCTTGTCCGGTATTTGCTACCTTACAACCCCACCATGCGTCATTATGTACAACAACTACATTTGTGGGATAATCTTTTGTTGAACCCCAATTAAAATCAAATACAAGTCCTTCTCCAGACTCTCCACGAACACCCCTCATTGTAAGTTGAATCCATTGTGGATTTGCTGAACGAGAATTTGTGTATGGATTATCGAGTGTCGATATGTTTTGTGTAGCAATGTATAGATAAGGTGTTTGGTCGCCCCCTATTGTTGTACTTTGATATTTTATCATTGAGTTCTTTTTATATGTTTCTGAATTTGACCAAACACCTTTATATGAAAACTGGTTTATGATCGCCAACCAGTTGTTTTGAAATTCTGTTACCGTACTTTGAAAAGTATCACTCTGATATAATGTTTGTAATGCCATTATAGTATCAGTGAGTTGATTTAATTTTTGTGCAGTAAGAACCTTTTTATCAAAATTTGTTATTTGTTGTAGCGTTCTTTGTGCCGCATTATAATCTTCATTTGCAATAAATCCAATATAACTATTATACAGAGCTAAATCGGCACTCTCTATATCTAAATACTCTACAAGAGGTTGTATAGCATCTGGAAAAGTTGTATCAGGAAATTGCGGATATGTCTTTGACATACTGCTCTCCTTTCTTATTCTTCATATACAGATAACCTTGACCCCTCTTTTTCTCTCAGGTACTTACCATCAGAGTCAAGCAAATAAGACGATTTTGTATATTGTGGTTTGTATAATGGGTAATACCTCATTGCATTAATAGTTTGCTCGCCATCAACACTTAAATCTGTTGAAATAGACTTAACAAGCCATAAATCATGGGCATCTTCATCACTATTTGGTAAATTAAACTCTATAATTTGATTTACGTCTAACCAATATATAGGTACTGTTGTTATTGATATTTCATCATGAAGTCTTGAGCGTAAATATATCTCATATGATGCTCTTTGTTTCGCTAAATCGTTAGAATAAATATTATCATATTCATCGCCAGAGCATACATACCTAACTTGATTTCTGAATTTTGGCACATTCCATATTTTATCGGTTGGTGTTTCAAAATTATATGCTGGAATAGGATAATATTCTGCATATACAGAGATACTATTGGTCGTTGCTTTAACTATATGAATGAGATAATCTCCATTGAAATCTAAGCTAATATGATTTTCAGAACCTAACGATTGCAATATATATTCGTTTGTCGTAATATTATTGCTATATGTAATGTCTATCGTATCAATATTATCATAATCTTTTATAAGTGCAATCTTGAATACCCATTCAGTACCTACGAGGGCGTTATCAAAATCTGACTCATTTAAATATGGTCGAATGTCAAGTGCACCCATAGTAGATTCTCCGTCCTGCATACCCATATTTAAGGCAATTATAAACGCTTGTGAATCGCTCGCAAAGTTTACTGCCGTCCCTAACCCACAAGTATACTGAATAACATCACCCACATAAAATGGCGAATTTGGGTTATCTTCAAAAGCGATTGCTGTTGGTTGTAAAAATCCAAGATATTCATTATTTCTATCCGAGTATTGTGAGTCTACAAGCTTAAATAAACACTCATAATATTCATTATCATACCAAATTTCGTAGTCGTTGCCCGTAAAATTTACAGTCTTATCTGTAAGTATGAGGGAGATTTTATCTAAAGCCGAACTTCTTAATATTGGCATTGTAGACTCTTTATTTATATTTAAACCAAACCCAATAATAACATAATCTCCATATGTTTTTATGAATTCATCATAAGTTATATTTAAAGTCAAGTTTATTCTTGATGCAGAGACAGCAACATTATCTATCATAAGATTTGGGGTAAACGTACCACCATAAACTTCTATATAGTTTTTAACCTCAGAAAAATTAGTATCTAAATCATATTTAACATAAAGTTTGTCCCATATTGCGTTGTCTATTAAAGGGGATGGTTCGCCTGTTTCACCTGTCGTGGGATTAATTAATACTTTACCGCTTGGAATTTCTTGAAAATGAAATACACCTTCAGTATCAAAAAACATTTCCCAATTTGCATTAATATCTCTTAATTGAGCCAATAACTCATAAGCCGTTCCTCCACTATCCACATTTACATCATAAGGTGTTGTTGATTGAGGTGGATTAAGAAGAATATATTTTGTAAAACCTTGCTCTAACAAAATCCCTTCGATCGCTCCTGTGATAGAACTATTAACCGGGATAGTATAAGTCATTCCCTCTAAATAACCATTTCGTTGACCAGTTAGCTTACACATCAAGTCAACAGCTTGGAAATGTAATTCATTTGTTGTACTGTCGTATTCAATACTTGGTGAATCTATCATAAATATACCTTGATTCACCCATATGTAATCTTGTGTTTTAATGTCTTGAATTGCTACTTCTATTTTGATAAACTTATCAAACCAGTACGGATTACCAGCAGTCCAGTATAAATCAGCAACATAACCACTCACACCAACAGATACCGTCTTAGTGTATACGCTCTTTATTATCATAGATATATTTGCGGTTCGCCTTATATCTGAATCTGCGTCCACACTAATACTTGCACTTGTAGCAACACCACTAATTTCGTCTAATATATCCATTTGATAATCTAGTACACTAATTCTTATTTTTATATTTCTATATGGTTGTAATGTTGTATCATATTGTTTTTGAGAAGGCATAATTAACTCCTCCCCACATCAATAAGTCCAGCATGGTATAAGTCTTCTCTACTAGAAACACTGCCTATTTCTGTCCAATCAGCAGAAATATTACCAATACCCATACCATAATTGTTATCAAATGTAACTTGCGGATTTCCAGTAAACATAACAAGCCATATATTACCATTACCATCTTTTAAAATTTTTGGTGATTTATCTGTCATAAAATTCATTAGTTCTTGTCTTCTATCAACTATATCTTTTCTGTCTAAATTTCCATTTTCTAAAAAGTCAACAGGGACAACGGTTGCACCGACACTACTTTTTTGATATCCTAGATCAGAATTCGCAACAATTATTGGGTATTTGTTGCTTAATGTTTCATGTATGCCTACGCTTTGAACCATTTCTAATGAACCGTAATTCATTCCAGACATAAGCCTATAAAATGTATTTCTATCAGAAATAAACACACCATCAAACCAAGACATTACTGAATCTGAAATTTCATAATTACCTTCAACTTCAACTTGCACACCAGATTGTTCTTGAATGAGTATTGGTACTAAACTGTAAACATATTCTACGTTCGACTGATTGAAAAAATCCAATACCGTAAATGACAAGTCCTCAGGATCGGCAATCGGAATCTCAAACAATGTTATCCATGGTGCATCTGGTTTATTTGCTTCTCGTCTTTTTACCAGTACAGACGAGAGTTGGTCTGCTATATAATCAACATTTCCAGCCGCAACTGAACCAATAAATTTTGCGTCCATAATTGTTTTATTATCCCATTGAGTAGGAATTATGTCGCTCCAGTCTGTTGTTATATCACTATTAGCATTAAATCTTTGCACAATACCATTTTTTACTGTGACTTTATTAATGCCAGTTATATTTGTAGCAACTGGATTTACTGCGTCTCTGTCAAACGCTAAGTTTAAGCCTACAAAACCTAACATTTTATTCCTCCTCTCTATACTGATAAATTTGTGAGTTTGATTTCATACATGCCTTTTATACACCTAATCCATACATCAAGCTTGTCATTTGCTGTTGGGTTATCTATATAATTACTATATAAATATAAAGTCATATTATGCTCTATACCATATGGGTAAACATACATATCTGCTCTTGTTTGAGACGGTGTTTCATCATTTTGTCTTATATATATGTATATTTGTCCGCTATCCGAAAGATTAATTAAATATGATTCATCGTCTGTATTGCCAGATACATCAAATCCTCTACCTTGTAACTGAACTGTCCATTGCCCATAAGAATTGACTGTTGGAAATGTAAAGCCAGAATCCCACGTGACATACTTGCCATCTCTAAGGTCTATTTCTCCTTGTAATCCGCTTATGTCCTCAACATTGGTTTTACCCTCTATATTTGTTATCTGACTTATAACACTTATGTAACCATTACAAGCATTATTGGACACTTTCGCTTTATTGAATGTGCCTACATTGGTTTGGATTGTAATTGTCCCACTCTGTGCCGTAACAATCATACCCTCTGTAGATACGCATGTCACCTTTGCATAGTACGTTTCATTATTGTTTAACCCAGTAAAATTATATTCAATTTGATATTGCTGTGACACTGTTGTTGGTGTTCCGCTACCTATTATAGAACCACTTGTTAATTCAAGTTTTCCAGAGCCATCATATAAGTCAAATTGATATTGTTGCAACTTATTAGTTACGTTTTGTGCTGTTGTTATATTAGTATTGTACTTTACTATGAAATTATATGACGTAGTATCAATCGGACTTGTTATGCTATCAAATACTATTGTTGGCGCAAGCAAACACCAAAATAAAGATGATACACTAATGCCACTACCACCTTGAGTTGCTCCTTTATTAGTAAATGTCTGTATTCTTGCATAATACTGATTTTCGTTCGTAAAGTCAGCAGATGTTTTTCCTGTTGCATATTCCATACTTGAGTCAGTATTACTTGGTAAAACGTGTATGGGTTGTGTTCCTGTATATGTATGCGTTACAATTAGTTCATTTGTTGTAACGGAATATATATATATTTTGTTACTTTGGACAAGCTCAGTACCACCAATTATATTAAAATTTATTGTCGTACCTTGCGTTGCATCAAAAGCGTTTATTTTTTGTATTATTGGAGCTGGATTTGCCATAGGGTTTCCACCTCACTTTCTTTTGTTATTTTAGTTTACTCTCAACACTCTAGCTATTTTCTTGGAGTCAGCGGTTTTGAAGAGTGTTATTTAACTTCGAAATTCTCAATACGAGTAAAGATGATGTTTGATTTTATCCTATTATTACGTTGCGATTACTTAAATTTAAAAAATAATTACCTGATTCCCCAACCTTAATATCGATTGTTGATTCGTTGGCGTTGCCAATTTGCACATAAGATGCTTTTCCAATAAAACCATTTGAAGGAAAAGACATATGGTTCGAATAGACTTCAAGTTCGTTCCAGTCATTTTTTGATCCACTAACGTCCCAATATGAAAGATAAATCCCCGTGGCATCAGCAATCGCAGTAATATAATTTAACGAATACGCAGTTATCTCAGTAGTCGATGAGGTGATGTTGATAAATCTAGGAATACGTCCCAAATTATGCGTGAACGTAAATGGAGTTGCGCCATGTATTCTGTCATTATCGCTAGCAGAATATTTTTTTATGTAACAATTATCCCCACCACCGGTCGAGCCGCCACTTTCTAATGTGCCAATAATCTCAGCACCGCTCTTATCATGAGCGGATATATCTTTTCCCAATGTATCAGCAGCAACAGTATCAGCAGTTAAATCAATAAGTGTACTTGTTCCGTATATAACTTTATTTATTGCCATTCAATCACCACCTATCCTATTGTTACCGTATAACCGCCAGCCGAATTTAACTCTTCTTTATATGGTATTTTCTCAACAGTCACTTGACTTAAATAATCATAACCAGAGTCTGGAGTAACAACTTGCTGATTTGTAGTCGGTGTAATAGTTTTAGATTGTACGCTAACATCAGTTGCCCCCCCTGAATCCAATAAATTCAAAAGAGTTTGCATTTCGGCATCGGTCATACTTAATTTGTTTAAATTTTTTTTATCGTCTGCACTCTCTAATCCATCTGCTGTTTCTGTAGCAGGGTCATAGATTGTCTGATCTTGTACTGCATCAAGTATATTTTGTATCTCGATTGCAGATTGTGTAAATCGTGCTACAGCCATATATATTCACCTCTATACTTGTAAATACTTACCATTACTATCTTTTATATTTAAACCTTTACTGTCTATGAGACCTCTCTTACTTACTGCCATGTAGTAATCATCCTCTGAGACCATAAAGTTTTCATTTCTTTCTATCATCCATGTAATAATATCTTCGACACCTATGCTTACAATGAATTGCTCACCAGTAAAGACAGTTCTTGGAATGGTCGATGCCGAAGATATTTCCATTGTTTTTGTAATAATTTCCATTATTCCCTATTTCACCTTTACCAAGACATCTTCTTTAAATATCTCGTCTCCTATATCATATTCAAATGCCAGTATATATCCACCTCTATGTTGTGGTTGTATCAATACTGATATGACATGATCATCAATTCTACAATTACCTTCTTCTTCTAAAGTGTCTCTAAGCGACAATGTAAAGGTTGCATCATGTATTGTAAAATTTTGTAAGTCTATAGAGGATATCTCTAAATAAACTCTCCTTTTTTCGCCTAATATAAAATCAAGTGTTTTCATTATATCCTCTCTCCTATATTCTTTTATACTATATATTATTCGTTCACAATGGTCGTGTAAATTTTAGTCTGCATTGACGATGCAGAACTATTCATTAAGAATCCGTCTTTTCTTGCTTTTGCAGACATATCTAATATTTTAATCTCAACCCTAAGAGATTCTTTATCTATTACTAAAAGCAGTGTTGCATAATAACCAATATTGCCAGCTAAATCCTCGGCATATACCGTCATTATATATTCACCACTTTCAGCAAATGGTACGGGAACGTCCCATGTCCCCGTACCATCATTATAGCTAAAAATTACATTGTAACCATTGCACTCTCCCCAAACATTGGCAACCGCCATTAGTCTGTGATTGTGAGACTGATAACATAAGTATTACCAGCATCAACAGGGTTAGGTGTAATTGTTGCAGCAGTAATTGAAGGAGCAGTAGTATCGTAAATTACCTTTCTAGTAACTGACGAATCTACACCAGCAAGGTTAGTTGAAGTAATAACAATTACATTCTCACCCTCAGTGTTGAATGTAATACCCTTACTGAACGCACCATCCGAACCTACTGTTACTGTACCAACGTCAGTGCCGTTAAGAGTGATCTTAACCTTAGCATCTGCATTAGTTGTACCTGTTACAGTAAGAGCCGACTTGTTAGTATTCAGACCGTCAACAGGTGCAGTAATTTCGAGTGTTGGAGCTGTAGTCATTACGCTAAATGTTGTTGAAGCTGTATCACTAACATTACCATCATTATCGGAAATTTGAATTGTTACTGTATGCGAGCCATCATTTAATGCTGTAGTTGGTGTATACGAAATATTATATCCACCCGTTGTTGCAGTTTTTGTTATATTTGTATTATTGATAGTCTGCCCATCAATCTTTAATACAAGAGTGCTGATTGCGATACCACTATCATCATCAGTAAGTGTTGCAGTAATTTCTGGTGCCGAGGTAGCAAGATAAGCTCCATTTGAAGGCACAAGCTTTGAAATAACTGGCTTTACCTTTTCTTTTACTTTAAGTTTTAAACTATTACCAAGCGTACTATCTGTATCATCTATTGTCACGCTATTTCCTGCTTGGTCAGTTGCAGTGATACTTACAGGATAGTAATGTCCTGCATTGTTATTGTATGATGATTTGTCAGGCGCAGTAATCGTTGCTTCATACTTACCCGATGATTCATTTAATGTAAGTGTATATACTTGCCCTTTGATTGTAGCTTGTACAGTTTTAATACCTGATGTAACTGCCATATATTTTAATCCTCCTATAATTATTCAGTATATTCTTCCCAACCAGCCGGATATGCTTCCGGTGAGTATGTGTTACCGTCTATTAATGACTTATATAATTTATTCTTATATTTTACGATTGTGCCTTTATTATATGCGTCATGAGCACCTGTAGGCTGTTTCCATTCCTCATACCCAGAGCTATCAAAACTTATTGGTGTATAAAGTGATGGTGTTTCCTTTGGTTTCCAATCAGATTGGCTTGTATGCGATTGTGCAACTCTATAAAGCTGCGGATTTCCTTCGCTGTCCGCATCATATGAAATTATTTGTTTTTCTGTATATGTAACACCTATCTGATATTCTGGATATAATGTTGGAAACTCTAAAGCACTTTCGTTCGTTACGGTTTGTGCAAAAAGCTCTAATGCTTTTCGCAAATCTTGTGCCATTTTTAATTTGTCCATTATTATTCACCTTTGATTCCTAATAGTGCGTTTATGATATCTTCTGTTGTTGGCTCTTGTGATTGTATCGGCTCTGGTAATGGATCATAAATAAATTCGCCATTTATATATTTGTAGTCTGCTATGTTATTGTCGAGAAGCGTATCTGTTATTGGCATACTTTTCGTTGCATATTCTTCATATGTAACGGACAATATTCTGCCGTCCGTATCTAAATTTAATGCGTATTTGCTCATTTATATCACTCCTTTAACACCGTAGATAACATAAGGAATCATCACAGCAGAGCTAGGCGACACACTGTCAAATTGAATGTCGTTTGTGTGAACCAAAAAAGTACGAACGCTATTCTGAAACGCAGATGCACCTGGATGCCCAATAGGTACAATCGCTGGGGAAACACTTCTGCTATTGCTGTCTAGGTTAAATAAAATTACCATTAAATCATAACTTGAAAAATCTAATGTTAAAGTTTGATTTGCAAATGCACTTGTTGGACTAGCATTTTCCCAGAGTTTCACTATCTGAATACCGTTTGATGTAGTTAACAACTGAGTCCAAGGTGTTGACCAGTTTGACTGTCTTGTACGACCAAAACGAGTATAACACTGACCTGCAGCAGTTATTCTAAGTTGAGCTACAGCATCAGGTGATAAATGACCTGTATCATAACGGTAGGTAACCCAGTTATATATAGTAGAACTACTGTATACACTTTCTATACTTCCCCCTCCACCTCCGCCACCTGTTCCTGAACTTTGCTGAAAAAAATGAACACCTGATCCTTTATTTCCCCATACCTCAGGAATATCATTAGATGCAACTGCGTCAATAGAACCGTAGTCTGCTAAATTCGAAAAAGCATCAGCTCTGTTATCTTTTCCTGTACCACCCTGAGTAATCGCAAGCGGATTTGTTAAAGCTAAAGTTTCTACAGTTAATGTTCCTGTAATATTTTTATTTACTATTTGACCAATGGCAGTGTTTACTTGGTCTCCCGTATAACTTAATTGATAATCTGCCACTTTATCACATCCTTTTTATTTTTATTATTTCCATGTGCCTACAAAATAAATATATACATAAGCATAGTTTGTACCAGTTTGATTGCTAACACAAGTTACCGAAATAGATGTTGTATTAACTTCTCTTGCCGAACCCCAACTTATGCCACTTCCCCATTTTACATCGGCAGAAGCTATAATTATAGATTTTGCTGTTGTTGGTGGGGTATAAGAATCTATATAATAATAAAATCCACCTACGGCACCAGTAGAAGCCAACTGCCCATACCATCTACGTACACCTTCTAGTTTCCCAGAATTCCATTTGGTTAATTGCCAACCATTATCATCGGCTATATTTTCAACAACATAATCTGCGGTTTCATTATATCTTTTCATTAATGTACCAATTTTTGTAAATGCTGTTTGTAAAAGAGTAAATAATCTCATATAAAAGACCACCCCTTTTCAAACAAGAATAAAGACTTAACTTTATTCCTAAGTAGTGCCCCCCCCGATTTCCAGAATCCAACAGCATACCAACTAATTTCTATCCAATATGGAAGTCCAGATTTGTATACCGAAACTATTGTAGTCGTAGTCGTTCTGTTTGGGTCTAATGAAGTATACACATTTTCGGCAATCGGAGCATTAATACTATTTTTCCCAGTAGCAATAAACGAATAATTTATGTCTATAAATGCAGATGGGAATGTTACTTGTATTGTACTATTACCACTTCCAGATTGTACACCATTTCTACCCCATTGTTCAAGTTTTCCCGAATTCCATTTAGTATAACCAAAAGCTCCGCTCTGATATTGCTCTATAACATAATCGCCCATTGCCGCAATATCGCTTGAATTTTTATTTATCTTTGTAATTATTTTTTGCAATAACGTAAATAATCTCAAAAGTATTCCTCCTTTCTAAATTATTCACTATCCAATAAGCCAAGTAATGTATTATATTCTTCTGTAGTTAACGTGTAATCTATATCACCAACCGCAAGTGTCTGACACTTGATATTTGTTAAATCAACTTCCTTTGTCATAACCGCATTCATATACATTTGACTTGGCTGATTGTTTGGGATATAAACTTTTGTTATATCACCAACTTTGAATGACCCATTGCCATTAACAGGTACATTCGGATATATCTGTCCATCTATTTTTACACTATAAGTATTTGTTTGAGGATTAATCCCAACTATCTGACCGCTACGTGTACGATTAAAACCAGCTTTCCCAATCAATCCTTCTACTATAGTAGTTATTGTTCTAGTCAGGGCATCATTAATTTTCATTTCTACCCCTTTCTATGTAAAAAGTAGAAGGCATAAAACTACCTTCTACTCCCAACTTTTTGTATGCCTTGATTTGGCAATTTATTTAACTCTCTAATAAAATCATCTGCACTTTTTACGTTTGGTAATATAAGCTTATCAAAACTATATTGATTTACAGTTTCACTATCTGAACTTCGCAATAGCTTTTTCCACTCAACAGCAGAATACTTACCAATTTCCATAAGGTTTTTCGATACTGTATGTGGTAATACCGCATCACCAGCTCCAAGCATCGCAAGCTCATATCCGTGTTCACCAACTCTGGATATTCCACCTGGAGCACTTAATGTACCAGATGCAAATTTATTTTTATTAATTGCAGCTTGAATTTTGCTCTGATCCACTTGCATACTTGAGTTAAGATATTCGGTTATCCACTTTAACCCCTCAACATTACCAAGTTCTTCAAGTATGTTTTCGAGTCCAAGTGTTGTTGAAAGATTTGTCTTAACCCATTCTGTCCATGCAGTGAGGTTTGTCCCCATACCACCAAAGAGTTGCGTTGTTGTTTGCCCTAATTTATTTTCAAGCTCTTTTATATCTCGAAGCGTTTCTTGTTGATCAAATAAATTGAGAATATCTTGCCAAGGCTTTTTCTTAGCTTCTTTTTCTTTTTCTGTATTATACTCTTTGAGTGCGTCTGTGGCTTCCTTTATTGCATTCGCATCAGACTCATAAACAAAACCAATACCCTCACGGTATACTCGTACTTTTTTATTACGAGCTTCGGTAAGTTGATTCTGAATTTCAAGCAACTCATTTTGTTCTTCTTGAACTTCATTTTCTTTGTCTATTAAGTCAATTTGCTGTTGCACATAAAGCTTTGCTAGATCATAAGCGTTTTTTTGTTGAGATTTAAGAGAATTTAACCTATCTTTTTCTTTTTCCTTGGCTTCTTTAGCAAGGTCTTCTAAAGCCTTATAATAGTTCTCAGCAAGCATATATCCGCTGTTAAAGTGGCTTTGAATAAGAGCTGTCATTTCACTATAAGTCGCTTTATTACGCTTATAAAGTTCCATTCTCCACTCAATATCGGCTTCAGAAGCATCACGTATATACTTTACATAATCGTCCTCGTCTATAATTCCTTGACGCTGATATGACAATAAATTCTGCCATGTTTGATTAAAGGTCTGTTTTCCTCTGCGCTGATGAGACATCCAAGATTCAATCTGTCTTATCTGTCTCCAATTTGGAGAACCGTCTTCGTGCTGACCAATCGAGATGTTATCCTTATCGGCAAGCATACGAAGCGATTCTTGGTGAGGATATACAATATCGCCCTTATTAAGATATGTTACTGTACGTTCACCACCACCAGCAACCCTGAGTTGTCCAGTTTTTCGGTCTCGTATAAACTCCCATCCTTGTTCATTTACTTCTGAAAATCCCTCTGGCGCATTGCGAGTACCACGAGCTTTCCCTTTAATAGTTTTCTGCTTTGTTACTACAGTAATTGTAACCTTTCTATTTTTAACCGATCTAAGGCTTCTCTTTGCCGATTCTACACCTTGGGCAGTTTCATCTTTTGCAGTTATTTTCTTTTCAGATGTTCCCTTTGTAAAATCGTCCGTAGACTTTTTAGCTCCTTCAACTTCTTTTTCGACTTCGCCAGCACCAATAGATTTAAGATATGCTACATAATCGCCAGTATAACCGTTGGCTTTTTCTTGAGCATAAGCAATTAATGTAGAAGCTCTATCCTCAGCACTTAACTTGGCAACATATTCATTATTAAGTTCTTCAGCCGTAATTGTAACATCGACGATTTTACCCGTAGCGTTGTCTTTAGCACTAATCGTTATATCTTTGTCTGTAGGTAAATCCTCAAGTGTTTTCCAAAGTTCATTTGCCGCAACCTTCGCTGTTTCTGCACCTTTGATAGTATTTTCAAAGTCACCTTCAAATTTTAATCCATCAATTGTATTCAAATACTCTAGCAAAGTAGCCAAATCGTCTTGTGAACCACCAAGTTCTTTAATTGATTGCCCAAGTTGCTCAACATTAACAGAAGTAATATTCCCTAATTCATCTCTAACAATTCCCGATGCTTCTCCTAGCGATTCTAATTGAGAGACAACCGTGCCTGTATCTCCAGAAAAATCTATAATCTTTGCGCCAGCTTCAGTAAGTGCCGCAGTTAAAGTTGGTATTGCGGCTTGAGGTATACCAAAAGCTTCTGCCATATTAGCAATACGCTCAGAGGAAATAACCATATTTCCGTCTAAATCATTAAGCGATTCACCAGTAAGCATTAATGCCGACTGAAAATTAGTTAATGTGTCAGCTGGCAAATTCCACTCTATCTGTCCATTCTCAGTTTGCGCTTGGAGTAATTGCTCAGCATAATCAACGGTAATCCCCAAAGCTTCTGCATAATCTTTGATATTCGCATTATCGAATTTGAATTTACCAGATGCTTCATCAAATTGCCCAAGCTTTTCATAACCGCCTTCGATATCATTCATCAACTGCTTAAAAGAAGCCGCTCCTGCATCCCCTTGCTGAAGTGCTTTTATAATCTCTCTGGCTCGATCTCGCATCTCTGCCATTCCAGCTTCAGTGTTTGCTAACTGTTTAGCATCAGGAAACATCTTTGTAAAAGCATCGACGGTACCAAAATCCATGTCGTCATATTCTTTTAACGATGCAAGAACTTTTTGATTTTGCTCATATATCTTTTGTTCTGAGTCGGTAAGTTCATCACCTTGTTCAATTTTTGTTTTAAATGCCTTATCTAACTCCGTAGCTTGTTCTCGTACAGATTTTATATATTTTTCGTTTGCTTTAATCTGTTTTTCAGCAGTCTTAGTCTCGCCTTGCGCATAAAGTTGCTGTGCTTTTTGTACATTATTTATTGCGTCGCCAATACCAGCATATTGATTTTTAACCTGTTTTAACTTATCAGTATAATCATCTTCGTCTAACCCGACAAGTCCTGTACCAACCCCACCAATAGCTTTATCAACAGCTTTCTGTGCTTCATCGCTCGCCTGACGTTTTAATTCTTCATTTTGTGCTTGGAGCAACGCTAACCTGTCAGCTTCCTCATCAGTAAGTGCTTCTGTCTTATTTAAAAGGGTGTCTATTTCAGACTGATTCGCTTGTATCTGATCTCTTGTCTCTTCATATTTTTCTATTGATCTGCCTACTGCATCATCAAGCCAATTGGCAACACCAACCGCAGCCATTAATGCAGCAACACCCAGTCCTACGACACCCGGTACACCACCTAATGCAGAAACAATTCCTTTAGCTTTACCAGCAGCTCCTCCGGCGGCTTCTGCAATTTGTTCTGTAGCTTCAGCAGCTCCCGAAGCGGCAGACTGAGCCTTAGTTGTGATTCCTACAAAACTTTTAAACGCTCCAACTACTTTAGAGATTTTTTCTAATTTTGAAAGACCTTTGCCTATACCTGCGATTATAGCTACTAATCCACCAATTTTGACCGCAGCTACTCCGGCATCACTCGATAAGAGTTCCATTGCACTCGCAATACCGTTAAGAACTCCTTTAATTAAACCACTGCCTAAAATTTGTCTTGAGAAATTTTCCCATGCCGATCTAACTCTTTGTAATGCACCTTCGAGGGAGTCCATATATTTCTCATTCTCTTTTTGTGCGCTACCTTCGGAATTTAAAGCAGTTTCTGTAGCTTTTACAGCCGATTCAAAGTTATTCATTGCTGCTACAAATGCTTGGTAACGAGTCTTTCCACCAGCCGCCAATGCAATTTCATTTTGCTCAGCTTCAGTTAAATCTTTCCAAGCTACAGATTGTCCTTCAATGCCATTATTAAGGTCTTGCATAATGTCATATGTCGACCTTAAATTCCCTTCGCTATCTTTAAGTGCAACATTTATTCTTCCGTTCGCTGCCACCCATGAATCCGCAGACTTTGCCATATTAGCAATGTTAATTCCTATTGTTCTAAAGGAATTACCTACAGTTTGTGCCTTCCCGGGCATGAGCTCCGTTGCCGCTGTAATAAGTCCGATGGTCTCCTCGAACGTATTTCCCACTGTAGACATTGATGAACCAGCCACCGTTAAGGCACCTTGTAAATCATTTGTACCCACAGCGAAATTATTGGCTGTTTCATTTACCGCATCCAATATATGTTCGGCATCGCCAGCGGTTATATTGAACGCTTTCATCTGAGAATTTATAAAAAGCGCAGCATCTCCAGCACTGATTTCTGTATCTGCTATATTTTGAAATTTAGCTGCCAATGTACCAAGTGTTAATGAGGTTTTGTCAGCATACCCCATTTTTTTAAATTGAGTAGCCGCTTCAATCATCTCGGTACCAGTACGAGCTACTGTCGAACCGGCTTCATAAGCTTTATTCACAAAGTTATCTAATGATTCGCCCGACAGCTCCGACACTTTCCGATATTCGACAAGCGCAGCATCTAATTCAAATACATTAGAAACCATATCAGAAACTGCGTTCATAGCAGCACTAACAGCTTTATCAAATACCGCTACTGCTACTCGATTAAAAGCAAGCCTTCCTATATCTTGTAAAGACTTAACCTTTTTGGTGGTTTCTTCGGTCTCTTCTCCAAGCTTCTTAGCTCCATCTCCAAAATCAATTTTAGCATTCTTCGATAGCTTATTTAGTTGCTCTTGGATTTCATTGCCGTCTAATTCGGCTTTTACTTTTATTGTATAGTTACCACCAACACCCATACTAATCCCACCTTTCTAGCGAGATTTCATTTTATCTCTTTCATCTTTTTCTTTTAACTTCAAATAGAATTCCTCCATAATATCCTCAAATTTTTCGAGCTTATAAGGTTTTGCACCAGGTATTTGTGACCATGCAACATTAATACTATCTGCAATATCATCTTCGTTCTTTTTCGACATTAATGCCTTGAATTTTAAATCAATGCCATGTGTATCATTCGCATAATCAATAGATAATTTCTTTTCCTCGTGCTTAACCCAACTCTTTAAACGTCTAACTGCTTTTACCCCAAAGTCATCTTTAACCCTTTTCTTCATCTTCACATTCGCTCTCGAACTGGAAAGATTCATACCTAAAACTTGTTTCCACGTTTTTACTGGTACAAATTTAATAGGTATATTATGAGTTACGCTTATAGATAAAAGCATACCCTGTAATGCAGCAAGCACCTTTACCGTCTGCATATTTTCACTCATCGGAGGAACATCTTCTGCGTAAATCATATCAACATGATGTTCTTCAACATATTTCTTGATCTGATCTGCCATGTATACAATGCGCTTTCTCCAATCACTCGCACTGCACATCCAATATCCGTAATCTATGAGCTTATCTTCCTCAAAGTATGAAAACCCTGTTTTTTTACTGCTCATATCTAAACCCATTACATTCATATCTTATTCTCCTTTTAGTTCCTTTATATATTAAACAACGTTGAGTCCTTGCGCTCTCAATGCCCTCTTTACTATACTTCGACCTTTTGAATTAAATTCCCTTATAAAATTATCCCAAAAAGGTCTTGGAGCACCACCGCCCCAATTAAGAGCATCACGAAATCCATCATTCATCATATGTAAAATATAACCCGAAACATCAGTTCCACCACCAATATTCGACCCATGTTGCCACATATCTGGATTTGATGTAATAACACTACTATCCTCTCTAAGTATTACTGTGAGTCTCGACTTAATTACCATCCATGCTTGAGTTAATTCATGAGTTCTGTTATACCAATCGCTACCGCTTGCACTATAAACATCTTCTTCAATCTGTTTCATAACCATTTTTTCACATTCATCAATCACATCTCCCAATGCGGCTGTCACAGCCTTTCCTATAATGGCTTGAAATTCAGCTGAATTATGGATATACATTATTCTCTACCTTATGTTTTGTTTTTTGATTTTATCGCCGGTTTTCTGAATCGTTGACATTTGGAATACATTTTTAAGAATTTCTGCGTTTCCATCTTCTTTAATAAGATTTAATGAATTTCTTAATGATTCTAAATCGCTATCAAAAACTTTTGCGATATCAGTGTTTGAAATTAATTCTGTAAGTTTTACAACTGCATCAGTTAATGTCGTATTAACAAACTTAGCAATCGCTACATTTGCACTCTCTTTATATTCAACATACTCAAGTATATCTTTTACACCTGCAATATTCTCTCTCACATCTGCCCATAAACCACTATAGATAAATCTATCTACATCGGTTTCTTCTAAGATTTTAATATCAATATCTGTACATCTTTCTAAAACACCCATCATCAGAGCCATGTGTTGTTCAAGCTTATTGTCATACAAAAGCATGGATTCAGCAATATCAACAATATCCTCGCTTGTAAGATACGGTCTAACACTAACGTCCCATTTCTTTAAAAATACTTGTTTTGGCATATGTAATTCGTGCATATACTATCTCCTTTTCAATAACTCAGAGGAAAGTTTTTCTTACACAAATCTGTGATCTTAACCAATTCCTCTTGTGATATTTTTCCTAAAAACTTAATCAACTGCTTCTTGTCAATTAGCTGATATTGCTCACACAATGCAGTTGATTCATATGTAAGATTATTGTCTTCAGTTCGTTGAAGTTTGTAATGTAATGGCAATTTTTTCTTATCTTGTGTTGTTAATGGTACACAATGTATACATGGAGAAAACGCACATGCCATCGCATTATCTACAATTATACATGGACGTTTTCCCCATTGCATACTATTATTATGCATTCCAAAATCGCAGTAATAAATATATCCTGCTTTTAGCATCTTATTATTGTGCCGTTGCTGCCGCCCAAGCTCCATCAACAACTTTAAGAATTTTACCATCATCGTCGACCGTTACTTCTGGAAGTGCTTTAGCATCAACGTACTGCTTATTTACAGCATCGTTGTTAAATGATGGAGCAGCAATACCGCTTAATATAATTGGAGTGGCTGTGTCGGTTCCACTAAAATGAATACTTGGAGTTCCACCTTCGGCTTCAATCGTAATAAGTCCAGCAACAACTCCATTACCATCTGTTATTCTGACTTGAGCAAACTTTTCAACATTGGCAGTAAGTTCTTTCTTATCATTTAATACAATAGTAATACCATCTATTTTTATTCCACAAGTACCATGCTCACTCATCTTCAGCCACCTCTTTCTTTGATTTTCTAAAACCCTTTTCTATTTTAGGCTCGTATCCTTTAATATAGTATTCTGCTCCAATTTTTACAAGTTCTACTTTGTCTGGCGCAGAATCAAAAGGGTTTCGAATTTTTATTGTAGTATTGTCATCAACTTTTATGAACAAATATCCTTTTGATACAATACTAACTTTATATTCACCTTTTCTCAATGTTATAAAATCATCCTTTCTACGTAGCGTACACCTTTCCATACTATCAAGTGGTTTCCATCGGTGTTCATTGCTACATTTTCTTACAAAAGGACAAAGTTCTTTTGTTTTCTTGCAATAACAATAGGAAAAATATGTTCCAATTTCGCAATCTTCACAAAAGTACATAAAATGCCTTCTTTCATTTTAAAAAAAATAGGGACAGAGTTTGTCCCTATTTAATGCTTATACAACCGTTACTTTTGCAACGGCTTCAATTTCTGGTTTTTCAGTTACTGTAGCCACAATATTTGTTGTTCCCTCTGCAACGCCAGAAACAATTCCTGTATGATCGCCAACAGAAGCGGTTCCCTGAACATCAGAAGCAAACGTAACATTTGCCGGATTAATATTACCAGTAATTCCACCCTTATAAATACCAACTAAATTAAGTTGCTTTGTTGCATTTTTAGCAAGAGTAAAATCTGAATCTCCATCAGCAAATGCCATTGTAATAAGATCATCATACCATACAGTACCATAATCTTTAAGCTTAACAGTCGCATATGTTCCCATATCTTGACAATTAGTTGTCGTAAATGATGCAAGTGCCGAACCACTCAGAGCCGATGTTGCCGCACCCGATGAAGTCATTGATAACTCCATACTTCCTGAGAACTGGAATCTAGGAACATCAATAATCAGTTCGCCAACTTGTGAACTAGTTGAAATTGCCTGTACATTTGTACCACCAGCAAAGAGCGGATAAGTCATGTACATATGAACTTCACTCGGTATTATTGCAGCTGGAATAGTAAACTGCTTGATACCATCGTCAACAGCATTATATTCAACACAAACTTTTGTTCCTGTTTTAAGATTAGGTACAGTTGCTGTCTTATCAACAAATGTAATCATTGTCCATTCGTCTTTACCTTCGATTGTGTACCAACCTACAGTACCAGCATCACCAAATTTTACAGGTGTGCCTTGAATTGTGATCTGATTTTCTACTGTAATCTCAACACTTTCTCTAGCCAGTGCGGTTCCATCACCCACAGTAATGTTACCACCTGCATTAAGAGCAATATAGTTGAGGTCAAACAGTGCATCAGTAATGTTCGCTTCTAAAAGCGAATCATGGAAATAACGCAATTACCTTCTATTTAAGTCGCAAGCTTAAATAAGTTTTATACTTCTCATGTTTTCACATGAAGTTGAGATTATATGTCCTTCTTATAATTAAGAAGTATATTTTTCTTCTACCATTAGCTTGTAGTTTTACTCTCCCGTAAGGAGATAATCGTTGAGGGTTTTTCATTTAAGAAAATTCCCTGCTAAACACCCATTTACAATTACTTAGGATTTAACCTTATAATTATCCTATAACTTTTTTCTACTTTCGTAACCATTCAGCTTGAAATTTCTCTCTACTGTTTAGGTATATAGGCTTTAGGGTTTCAAAGCATTTAACATAATAATACTTGCTAATCACTTAACAAGCAGGGCATTATATTATAGTTAGTCTACACTACCCCAGAAGCGGATTGCTAAGTCCTCCACGTATGTCCTCCGCAGTTACACCAATCGTAAGACCAGCATCCTGTGTTGTTGTTGAAGTAAATATCTTCTTAGGGGAGTCACCCTGAGAAAATGCAGTAATCGTTCCGACACCTGCTAAAATATATTTCTTCATATTCTAGTTTCCTCCTTATTATATACTTGTAACTTTATTTACCATCTCTTGTGCATCACTAAATATTTCAGCATACTTCTCTTTTTCATGTCCGTATACCCAGTGTTCAGGTGCTTCTTTCAAATTAGGTAAAAGTGGCATTGTTGCCAAATAATCAACTTTGCCTATACTATAATTAAATAACAATTCAAATGTTCTTAGAGGAATTTCTTTTATTGTTTCCATAGTATAGGAAGTATTTACAATCACAACCATCTCTTTTTCTTCAAGATTTGGTATGTGTCGTCCTTTGTTTTTAATTCTATAATAATCTTCAATAACCCTACGAAAATCATCGCTCATTTGCATATCGTCATAATCGTATAGGTTTTGAAATAAAATTATCTTTCTTAACTCTTCAAAATTTTGTGCGGTGATTTTTTTATCTTCTATAAATAAGGTGGCAGATTGTCCTTTGATCTCAAAAGCAATATCCCAACCATTTATAAAAAAGATTTGGGTATCAGTATCTGTTGTTGTTGTCAATAACTCATTCGGTTCAAAATCCCCATCTGCCATATTCTTAGCATTAAAATCAATCCCAAAACACAAATTTGCTATAGTTAAGAATTTATCTAAAACCTCTTTTTGTGAGAGGATTATCGAGAATAGAAAATAGAGATAGCTTGCTTGAATTACCTTAATGTCTGGAATTTTATTTTTTTCAATCATTAATATGTCGCAAGCGTCTTTGAAAATATATGCGTCTTCAACTAATATAGGTCTTAGTTTTAAACCCTCATACTCAACAGGCTTACAAAGAGCAACATATTTTTCTATATATTTTTTATAATCCTCAATCATTACAAACCGTCTCTCTTAAATCTGAAATTTGTGTTGCCATAACAATACTAAATCCGGCAAATGTATAATTATTGCCGACACCTATATTAGTACCACAAAGAGCAGTTAATTCTGCATTGTATTGCAATTTACCAACCCCAGCAACATCAATATTATTTAAAGACTTCATTATCTCATGCTCAATAACATCACCCCTGTTACAAGGAATCCCCTCGCAAAAGACTAATGGAATTTTACTTCCAAAAATAATGTCAAACCTATATGCTACCGTAGCCATAACAAGATTTAAAGGTTTTGTATGTGTTCTATAACATTTAAAAATTGTTCTATTTTCTATCTCTGAATTTGGTTGTATATTAGTTAAAAATATATTATAATGATCCATGCGGTCTTTATCACCATCCCATATCAAAGCCTGTTTTTGCTCTATAGTAAGGTTTGGTTGTGATAGAGCGTCCATAGTATTATAATATATTAATTTACAAAAATTCTCATTCTCCATTAATGCCATTACAATCTTATAAGGAATAAAAGGCATTGAGGAAAATATATTTGCACTCATATTTGCCATTTATATCACCTCTTAAAAGAATGGTTTTAATAAAACGTCTAATGTTTTAGAAACGTCTCCTACTGAAAATGTTATTCCTAAAGGTGTAGTACTCGGAACTAATGTAGACAAAGTGAAAATATTATCTTCTCTAGTGAGAGTATAATTTCCTACGTTTGAATTATCAGTCTTAAATTCTACAATATCATCTTGTTTCACACCGTTATTATATAAACTTACCTCAAAGGTTACTGGAATTTTACTTCGCACTTCTTTAAGTTCTGGATAAACCACAATATTATAATTATTCTCTATTGCACTCACTATCTGAATATTTACAGTATCATACAGATTAGGATTACCCTTAATATAAGCCTTGATTGTGGCAGTTTTACCCCTCATTTCGCTTAAAGTGTAGTTGCCCTCACTATCTATCGTTATGAAATCGTTCCCTTCCCAAACAATAGTTCGATCGACAACCTTACCATTTAACCTAACGGTTGCAGAAAGCTGTCCTTTAAATCCAGTCACCTGTTTTGATATTGGTGGATCAATAGTAATTAAATAATCATATTCTGTTTTGTTGGCAATATTATTTACTAAGTCATCTTCTTCTTGTTCCATATCTAAAAACATATCAATATAAAATAAGTTAGACTCATATATATCAACATCATCATTAAGTAAACTTTGAATACCAACCACCTTAAATGGTTGACCATTGAATATGAATCGCTGATTCTTAGTAATCGTTCTTGTGAGTTCATTGCCTTGAACAGTAACCAAGACATGCCCATTTGCTGTAATAACGTCCTTATCTTTAAGTGGTTGAGGACTAGACAATTCGTAATCTAATGCACATGGTACTTCATTAATGAATCCATTATAAGGATTTACCCATCGCAAAGTATTATTACACCGTCTTACCTCAAATGAACTTACCGGACTTGCAAGATTATTGGTATTTATTGTTATCCAATAATTATTAGCAAACTTATACATAAGACCGACAGGTGTTTTAGTAGTAATATCTCTATGAGAAAATACTTTAAAATCGTCGCCTTTCTTATATCCAGTCCCCATATCTATCGCCGCATCTACACTTATTTCAACATCAATATAAGCATCTGAACCGATATTCTTTTGTATTTGTACATCAAATGAGGTCTGAGTACTATTCTCCCATCTGTCATCAACAAGTGCTTGCATTTGATTTATATAATGCTCTTTTGGAGTTTCAATTAAAGCTCTTAAACTATCATACATAGATAAATCCATAATCTCAACCCCTTTCTATTGTTTGTATAATATTTGTGAACAATCTAATATCACACTTCTAATTTCATCTTTTGTTGCTAACGAATTAACTTCTCGTAAGCCTTTTAACATTTCTAAAACATTTTGTTCATCTATGGTTAAGCCAGTATCTTGTGCCATACGAACTATAACTTTAAACAAGTATCGCTCATAACTTTTTTTACCATACGTATCATATATAGGCAAACATTTCCATACTTGTGAAGCATATCTATTATTAGTCACTAGATGTACCTCCGAAAAATGGAAGACTTGCAAAGTTATCGTCTAACGTTTGATAATTCTGACCTTCTTGTTTTACTCTTGTATAAAGAGTTGTAAGATATTCTTGTCTAGGATTAAGGTTCTGACCTGTGCTATAACGCTTGAATTCCTTATCCTGTAAAGCTTCTTTAAACTCAAGAACATCTTGTAAATTAGATTCATACCATACAATGACGGTATAATCTGCCAAAATATTTATCTCAGACTGATTTAATATTTCATCAAACTCCTCAATCATCTCATCATAACTCAATGATTTCATACACTGAGTAAACTGAGGAATAGCCTTTATGAGATAACTTTTTAATATATTTTCAAACCGATCATTATCTGTGTCGAATAGTTTATTTAACCCAAAATCCTTAATTGTGATTAATGCTCGGTCTATTACTGTACCAAAAGGAGTACCCATACTATCACCCCTTTCATCTAGTTATTTTACCAAAGCGTTCGTTGACATTTCTACAATATCATAACCGGTTTCATTCTTGATTTTTTCAAGAACATTCGCATCAAAGTGTTCATTAGCTTTGTAAAGTTGCACAATCCTTATGATTGTTGCTTCTAAAAGTTCTGTCGGTAATGCCAACAGGACTTCTACATCTAGGTCTCTTCTAAGGTAAACCAACTCATCCATAAGCTCTTTTGTGAGAATTGTATCTGCATACTTTTCAGTAAGTCCTTGTTCTTCTGCAAAATCTCTATCGCATATGTATATTAAGCCAGATTCCATTGTTTTAGGATAAGACGAAATGATATCTTCAAGATCATCGGCTTTGATTTCCCATTTTGAACCATATTCCTTGAACGTATATCCTCTACCCTCAAAATTAGGTCTTGTTGCAACATTTACTGGGTTTGGAGAAAGACTTATACATTTTATCTTTCCACGTCTCGCAGAATTATCCTTTTGTATCACTACAGTTTGATTGTTAGCAGATTTCATTTCCTCTAACATTTTCTGCATTTCAGCAAGTGCTTTTTTTGTTTCTTCAAGTTCAATTTCGGTCTGTGTTTTTACTTCTGCCTTTTTGGTTTCTGCTATTGTAGCTGTTGCTGTATTCGCTTTTCTTCCTCTGCTGGTTGTTGTTTTTTCAGCCATATTCCCTTTAATTCCTTTCTAATAAAAATATGGACGGGAAATTAAACCCGTCCATAAAAAGTTTACGCTTCAAGGTCTTTTACAATACCACCGATTGAGTTAGTTGCTACAATCGTATCCCAAGCCTTGTTCAGAGTTGTCATCTGAAGCAGATTTGCATTATCGTAAATACCATCAGTGTGTGACATAAGTGCCCCACCAACACCAATCTTTACAATCTTATCTGCTGCCGGTGATGCTACATAAATCTTAGTATCATCAAGCTTCAGTGCATATGGGTGTTCATAGTCATAAGGATTTGCAATCTGAGTAAGCGGAATAACATCATAAGTATTAAATACTGGTAAATGTCCAATCTCAACATATGGACTATCAAGCAGATATCTGTAGTTGTTATTGCTTGGCAGTACATTTTTCAGTGCAACTGGTGTTCCCAGAATAACTGCTTTTCTTCCACCGTTGTAAGCTGTAACTCTTTCGCACAGACTAATAAGAGCACCTTCTGAATAGTTTGCAACAGCCAGATTTCCAGTAAGGTCGCCCATAACTTTCTGGAATGCATCGTAAGCATCAAAGAGCATTGCCGTCTCGATACTTCTAACTGCCTTCATTGTTTCTCTTGCAATTGAAACTCTATTTGACAGAATCTCAAAAAGGTCAGTACCAACAGTCAGCTGATGGTTTTCTGGAACCAGAGTTACTGTAGTATTGAACAGCTTTTGAAGGTTTGTATGTCTCTTTCTGTATCCAGCTCTTGATACATTGTACAGTGCATTGTTTTCAAGTTCAAACGACATTGAATCGCCAAGGTCTGCAAATCTAAAATCTGCAAAATATCTAATTGCCGAGTTCATCAGCGTATCTGGCAGAACCATGTCAATAAGATAATCTCTAATATTATCTGCAAATTCCTTTACAATTGTACTATTTGCGTATCTTTGAAGTCCACCAAGTTCTTCTGGAGTATACTTTACTCTCTTTTGCAGTTCGATAGCAAATTCCTTATTAATGCAATCTTCCATTTCCTTTACAGAAACAGCCGATTTCTTTGCTCCCGGCACTCCTCTAAGTGCCATATCGTTTTCTGCATATTCTTTAAAAGCAGCATATAAGTCCGGAGCATTCTGTCCAAACTGTTTTACTGACTCATATTCTCTAATCATATTTTAAATCTCCTTCCTTATAGTAGATTGTATCCTAATTACTCTTGTACACATTCAATTTTCCAGCAAATCTGCTGAGTCATACCGATTGTACCTCTTGCGGCTGGGAACGGAACAATGTATTTATGTTCTACTTTAAATGCAGTTGACCCAGCAGTTGCCCCAGTTGCAGCAGCAACCCTTGTCAGCTGAGTTTGATCTGCCTTTGCTTCAAGAATATCTCCTGCTACAATATTGGCAGCAGTATCAGTATCTACGCAATCGTTACTTACAATAACCTCATTGCCCTTTTTAGGTTTGAACACTGTGAATACTCTCTTCGGTTCATTTGTGTAATCTCTAGGGTCTGCAGAAAGTCCAGCAAACTCATTTTCTCCTACCATTGTGATATGCATTGACGGATTGTATGCCATGTAACAACCACCAAGAGTACCTGCTCCTGGTGCTGCAGCAGTCCACACATCATCACCTTGTTTTGTCGGTGCTGTAAGAGCTACCAGTTCTCCACCAGCAACAGCGATATCTGCAATTGCATATCTGTTTTCAGCATCAATATTTGTAGCCGAAATTGCTGATTCTATCATAAATCCATTAGCCATAATATCTTATCCTCCTATTTTTTATTAATTCTATCCCAAACATTTTCATCAGATGTGTCATTATTATACTTGCTGAAATCATATCCCATTCTAATAATGCCGTCATCTTTCTTTGCTTGTTTCTTAATTCTATGATCGTACGCAAAAGATTTAGCTTCAAGCTTAAACTGTTCTAACGATTCAAATGTAACATCTTTCTTTTTGGCTTTGAGTTCTTCATAATCTTCCATTTTGAGATCATCTTTAACACTTGCTAAAATCTTATCTACCTCAAAATCCTTTTGCTTTTCAAGCTCTGTTTCTTTGAACGTCTTAAGCTCAGCCATTTCTGTACACATTTTTTCAATCTTATCCATCACTATATTAGCTTCTGGATCGTCTACATTCCACAGTTTTCTAGCTTCGGCTCTCTGCTCTGCTGTCTCGGCTCTGAGCAATTCAAGGATTGCGCCATTATAAGCGTTCATGTCTAAGGACATTTCTTTCTCATCATCCTCTTTGTCTTCCTTGTCGTCGTCATCATCGTCGTCGTCTATTTCTTTTTGCTCTTTATCTTCGAATCCTTTTTTGTCCTCAGTGTCTTCGACTTTCTTTTCATCTTCAAAAGTCTTTTGCACTTCAGATTTTTTCATTCCGTCATAATTAATGTCGATACTCATGTCCTCATCATCTTTACCAAGAGTGATTTTTGCAGGAATATCGAATTTTTCTTTTGTCTGTTCGTTAGTAACAACAACCTTCTTGTCTTCAATACTATCTACAAAGAAATGATTCCCTAACTTTGAGTGAATCCTCTTTATAACTTCGGCATATAATGGTCTGCCTTCAAGCTCACCAAATTTCTTTTCAGCCATTTCTTCACCATCCTCTAAATTAAATTTCCTATATAATGATTCCACTTTCTTTATAACTTCAGTTTCATTTTCTTTTTTTGCATAACCCAAAGCAGAAGCCAATGCACCTCGATTATAATAAAATGTGTCTCCTACTAATTGCATTATCGGATATTTTAAATGCTCGGAAGGTGAGTTCTCCCAATCAGCTTCAACTAATGCGTAAACATCTTTTACCAATGAATCTCTGTTTGATGCTTCCATTACCTTATTTCTTAAAGCAGTTTTATCCACATCGCCCCATGGTGTGTCTTTTAGTTCTGTTTTATTTACTTTATAAGTAGTAGCCATTTTCTTCCTCCTTTCTTCCGAGAATTTTTTTAAATCAGACTGCTTATGAGACTGATAATATTCGTCTGCTTCGCTTGCTGAAAATTTCTTAATTGATATTTCAGCTCCCTCACAAGACGGTTTATAATCTAATCCTAGAATAGTGCATCCGTGAAAGTTGATTCCGAGAATTGGTACATTGCCATCTTCGTCTTCTTCTCCCTCTTTAGCTGTAAACTCAGCACTTACACTTCTAAAATTATGTTGTTTAAATAATTCGTATACTTGTGTTGCATAAAGCTTAGATACTAGAACTTCATAAACAGCAAATACTTTACCATCTTTTTCTTTAAATTCTATTTTTCCGTCTTTTGGAAAATATCCTATAATTACTTGATCATTTGTGTGACCCGTAACATCTCCAGTCCATTTTGAATATTCTGCCGTAAGAAATTTACCAAGCATGGTATGAGCATCTCTTTTGAGAATATCTAAATCTATTGGATTTTTATGTGAATTATTTCCCTCTGCAAGCAAATATACTTCCCCAAATGCAAAATCAACATCGTCGTCCCCTTGAAAAAGGGTGATGTTTTTAATGCTGAATTGCTTTATTTTTGATTTATCCATACATTCCCACCCCTTTCAACGTTTCAATTAATTTTACACTTTTTTTATAATAGTAATTTTCGCCATCAAAATATTTCGGATTAAATCCTTGTTTTTGTAACCAACGACTTATAATATCCGGAGCAATATAAAAGTTCGATTTATCTCTTGGTTTTCCCCTCATCAACATATCTATACACCCCTAGTGCCATCTTTACTATCTAATGTAAAAAATGTTGGAAAGTCGTGATCGAATGCCTTAATATCATCTTTATATAACTCTGCTTTATCTCTAATAAGTATCATCTGTGCCACTTGTTCATTGACAGCTCTAAGTATTTTATCTAATTCAACAACAATCAAAACATCATCATTGCTATCGGCTATTTTGCGCACAGCCATAAACTTATTCTGAAAATCAATGGTTCTACTAAGCATCTGTTCCATTATGTCAAGAACACTATCATATTGAACATCGCCTGCCGGTGTTGCTGGATAGTATGGAACTATATTAAAATTTTCAAGACACTTTTCGTTTAACACATCAGCTTCAGAAGCATACCAGTGAGCTATGTGCTCATGAATTAATCTACTTGACTGCTCACATACAAATGTAACACCAAGCACGCCCACGGTTGCGTCCCACCAACGGTTCATAGCAAAAAACTCACCATTAAGCTCTTTGATCGCTGTTATCGTCTCGTTGCTCACGTTCATCTTTATTACCTTCTTCTTTTTCTACTACTATATCTTCCTCAACCTTTTCGGCTGGTTGTTCTGGTGGTTCGCCAACTTCTAATACGGCAGTTTCGCCCAATCTTTTCAAAATCACACTGATTTTGTCTGCGGTTTCTAATGCCAAATCTATCTGATCGTAATTATTCAATTCATTAGCTTCTGCACAAATATCAAGCAAAATATCAGATAAAGAAGAATAGGCTTCATTTATTTTTTCATAATTCTGCATAACTATGTCCTCTTTCCCGTCTTCCACTTGTCATAATCACGACTCGAAGTTTCAACACGTTTCTTTCTTGGTCTGCCACCTTTATCATCCACTGTACTACTTGCCGTATGAATTGAAACAAGCTGTGACAACTTGTCTTGCATATCACCAAACTTGGCTTCGGATAACATTCTTGAAAATATATGAGGTGGGTACCCAAACGCTTGTGCAAACGCACTCTCGTTTAATACTAATCCTCTATCCGACGCATCGAGTATAGCTTCTCTACGATCTTCTTTATCAAACCAGTAGTCAATACCGTCAAACCAAAAAGTAAATTTATATTTTCTTGTCTTCCTGTTAGCAAAGAAAGTCATAAATTGTGCAAACTGCGAATAGAGTGCTTTAAGTGGTGCCGCATCTGCCGTTATTTGTGCAATTAACTCAGCTTCACTTACTCTATCTGAACTATAAATGATTCTTGACGCATTTATCCCTGTACTTGCGGTTGTTTGATTTTGTGTCCCGTACATATTTGGATTTTGATCTTCGTACTGAAAGAATTTATTGTTCTCGGTCGGCAATGCACCAATTTTTATATTTTTCTTTAATCCTTGCTGTGCAACATTAAGTAATGTTCCAAGTAATTTCGGGTCTATTGCAAAATCGTTTGGTTGTTTAGAATCTTTTTTCATTCTAATCTCTCCGACGAGAATACCATATGCTGTTGCAAAATCCTTGTCGTACTGAAGCTTTTGTACCTCTGCATCAAGAACAGTGTTCCTCATAAGATTTGCTAAAGGCGGCACATTCTTAAATGAACTTGCATCATATGTAAAGCACCATGCACCATCGTAAGGCGATGTCTGCACCCAGTATGCCCACGACCCTGTTCTCTTATTTAATGCATTGGATGGAATATAATTATTTCCACTAGTCTCATTAAATAACTCTTTATAATACTTACCAAATATCGGATCGTATAAATCTATATCAACTGTTCCAGAAAGTAAAAATGTAAGATTTACATCAAATAACATCCCTAAATTACTATACCCAGTTGTTTCACAGTACATTTGCGGTAATGTTTGGAGTGCATACTTTTGATTGCCACCGTCATTTTTTGTAGTCTCTCTAAACCAAGCGTAATGCACACCACTTCTGAGCAAATTCTTCGTTACCGACCTTAATGCTCCTATATAGTCAAAATTAAAAAGAAATTTATTTACTCTTTCCTTATCTTCTCGATATTCTTTCGACTTATAATCTTTCTCCGTACTAGCATTATTACATACCATTGCCAAATCAAAGCTGAGTATGCCAGCTTTATAATCTAATACCTTATTATATAAAGTATCAAAATACTCCATATAATTACAGAATCCCCTAAGATCGTCTATATTGTTTGCCGCATCTGACAAAGCCTTTGTAACCTTGTCATACGTTGGTGCTTCTGCTATATTTTCTAAATTCAACAGGTTCTGGTGCAAAATTTCTGGTGTATACAATCCCATACCTTTAAATCCTCGATAAAAACTATCGGCGAATTGTAACACATCCCAGACCTGTTCTCTGTCTAGTAGCTTTTCATTATCTTCACTCAAATGAGAATCCTCCTTTCTTATGGTTTTCTATCCCCACAACTGCCAGTCGGATTCATCCCAATCGGGTGAGGATTGCTTTTTTATCATTTCTAATTCTTTAAGATGGAAGAAATAGTTTGCATATTCTGTTGCAACAATTCTATCTCGTTTATTTTTCCCTGCTACGACCAGAGCTATAAAGCCTTTCTTTATAACTTGTTGTAACTTTATTGCTTCATCAAGAACAGTAATATCTGTTTGAACATGTCCTAACAATGCCCTCATCTTTTGTCTTGATGTAAGGCTTGCATATTCTCCCTCATCTTCCATTATCTGTTTCTTTGTAGTTTCATCTATGAGTAGTCTCATTGTATGATTTAATAATGCGTTCTTCATTGCAATATGATAGTTATTATTTCTTTCGTCTGTACCAACTACTGGAATAATAACTGGTATTGCATTAGAGTCAACGACTCGACCTCTCAAATTTTCAGTCTTCGTTCTATCACAGAAAAAGTTTAGTATATTATCGTTGTTGTAAATACCAAACCCATTCATCTGAATACCTAATTGGTCGTGATAATAAGACTTTGTTAATTCGATTAGCCGGTCTTCTCCTCCGTTCCTTATCAGAATATTCTGACAATTTAAACATATTCCCAATGATATCCACCAGCAGTCTTTTGTCTGCCTTTTAAAACATTCTGTATATTTTGCCTACTAATGCCTACATCCTTAGCGGCTTCTCGTATCGTCTCATAAACTCTCTGAGTTTCAATACATCTAATCGTTTTTGCGTGAGGATTTTCACCGCCACACATATGAACACCATAGAAATAATTGTTTTCACCTGACATTTTTTCACTCCAGAATTTGCGATAATTTTCATCTGTTGCCCATTTATTCTTCATCCATTCTGAATGATTTTTACTTTTTTCTTTGGCATAATCTTCTCCGTACATTTTCTCATACGTTCTATTTTCTTGGCTAGCTTTTGTCATATCGCCGCCAATTCTCATTCGATTATAACCTTTTTCTTCATTATATGAACAGTAATAATCCATCCAATATTGTTCTCTCTCTGCTAGCTGAGTCTCAGACAAATTCTTTTCTAGTATACGCACCTCGAAATGATCAATACCAAATTCTTTAATTTCCTCAGACATATATTTGTTAAAATGACCCCAGCTATACTGTTGCATACGTCTTCCGAAATTATCTGTCTGCCCTATATACTTCTTATGATTAATAAGATTTTCCCACATATATACACAACTAAATTCACAATCTTCTGGTTTAATGTCAAATAATTTCATAAATATCCCCTTTCTTAAAGTCGCTACACTTTACCGCTTTCGCCCTTACGTCTCCGCAAGGATTAGACCATATCTTCACATATTGTGTTTACCGTTTCGAAGTATCATCGCTTATACCCCTACGCTCAAATGAGCTGGTCGTTGAACCTTGATATATTAACTATATCCTTGGCTGCTGATTGTCCAATTCCTACATACTTGCAAGACTCTCAGGAGTTCCCAGCAATTAAATAAATTTAGAGTGGACATAAGTTTATCCACTATCAACACATCTGCTTCATACAAATAAAACAATTCTCTTATTCTTAAAATAGACTCATCTTTTTTACCACCACTATAAGTTTCCATATACTCCATATTGCGAAGTATTCTGTCTTTATCCTCATTTGGATAACCACTCATGCAACCAATTACCGTATTATCGCTTGTTTGATTTTTCTTTACAGTATCGGTAAAAGCAAAGTCTACATATACTGCTCTCAACTCATCATCGAGCTTGTCTCTAAAGTAAGGGACTTCGCCACGCAAATAATCACATATGTATTCCTCATATGTTGGTGGTACAAATCCATCTTCAATAACTCGATTTGATTGGAACATTTCCAATGAATAAAAAGATCCTTCAACTTCACCTTGTGGAATGTTGTAATATTCCATAAGTACATCTGGCTCACTTGAACCTTGTCTTGCAATATCAAAATCCTCTCTAGTTAAGAAATTATGATGTATTGCAGTCTCAATGTCACCACACATAACATTATAAACAATTCCACTGCCAACGGTTCCGCTAAACGCATTATTAACAGATACCTTCCATTGTCTAAAGAACCACTCATGTTTATATCTCGTTGAAGTTAAGTAAATAATCTTAGCCTTCTCAACTAATCTAGGATCATCTTTATATTCATCTAATAATCTATATTTTGGTACTCTGGCATGTCGCATTGGAACAAATACCGAGTCAACCATACTTTTTTTTAATAATCTACACTCCTCAAATAACAATACTGACGCTCTGTTTCCTCTACTTGAATCCTGTTCCGGTAGTACCTTTATCACCGATTCATTAAAATGAAAATCAACACGTATCTCCTCTTGGTCATATTTGAATGTAATGTATTTATTATCTTTTAGCCATTTTAGCTTTGGAGAAAAGGCACCACATAGTTCCCTCTCCATCTTTTCTTCCACCATCTTTTTTGCGGTTTTAATAGTGGTTGCCGTCAGCACAATTTCACTTCGAGGTTTTAACATACAAGTAATAAATGCCATGATTGCCGCCAAGAAACTTTTTGAATTACCTCTTCCGCACATCATGTAAAACACATCGCTTACTCCTGCAAGATAGAGAATTACCTCTTGGAAAAACCTCAAACTTTTCATGCCTAGTTCATATTTTGCATATATGTTCCAATTCCGTCTATAAAACGTCGTCCAATCTCTTACTTGTTGTCGTCGTTGCTTTTCGGTTAATCCTCTGTTTTTATGTTTTCGTTGTTTACGATTAATTATGAGCTGTTCTAACTTAGCCATTCTTTACCAACTCATCTGTATTAATGTCTGGCTCTTCTGCTTTTTCCGCAATTTCATCATGCTCATATTTCAGAGAATATTCTTTTGATCCCAACAAAACATTTTTAAATGGTCGTATTACATGATTGTACATATATTTACCAATACTCATAAAGTCACAATATTTTTCTAAATCTTTATAGTGTTCTGCCGGTTCTTCTTGTTCCATATATGCAATTTGAGATTCGAGCATCCTGTCAATCATAGATTTCTCTTTTTCAACTTTAAAATCATCAATTTTTAAAGTTTTCATAAGTTCTATAATCTGTTTTTGCTCTTCTTTTGTATTTTCTTTGTCTTCATCTTTTTTTCTTTTTCTAAGTTCTACAAGACATAAATCTCTATAAAGTCGTTCTTGCGCCACGGTCATAGTTTCAAGTCCTCTTGTATATTCACTGAACATATATTCAAGCAATTGAAGTTCTTCAACCTCATATCTACCCCAGTCAAGTTCAAGTTCTGCCATACTTTCTTTGATAGATTCCTCTTGTTTTTTGACCTTTTTAACCTCACCTAACGCAACATCAGTATCTGCAAATGTCTCCCACACGTCAACATTCTGCTTATTAGCATACATAATTGACATATAGTTCCCCATATAGTTGTATTTAATACCCGGCTTTCTTTTTTGATTTGATATCTTTGTCTCTACTTTTTCATAAATCTTAATCAAAAATGGAACCCCAACCTCTGCACACGTAAACCATAATGCACTTTCAAGGCTTCCATGAATTTTTAAATTTTTATGTATCATCTCATTACAACAATCTTTACAATAAGGCAATACACCTTTTGTATGATTTGGATTTGGAGACTTATAGAAATAATCTATAGGATACGGTCTCCCACATTTAACACAAAAACTATCTTCTGGTTTTCTTGCTGCCATTTAATTCCTTTTATCCCCCTTCTGTATTTTTATTATACTCATTTATCACAATAAGCATAATAAAAATACATGACACCTCCAATTATAGAGGTGTCATTATATTACATTTTTGAAACTTTCTTTCGCTGATAGTTTTCTATTTTATGTTTTACGCTTTGTTTATATTCAAAAGCTTCTTTAAGCTCGCCATTTGGAGGTTTTTCATAGAGAACACAATCAACAAGCTCTTTTGTAACACAAAAGATAGCATTGATAGCTTCGAGGGTTAACTCTTCTCTTTCAATCCTATCCTTCGCTCGTGCTTCTGCTTTTTTCTGTTGTTGCCCAATTATAGCTAGTATTATTCCAGATAACACTGATGGTAATGCTGTTGCAATAATAACACTTGTTTGTATCATTGTATCCACTATCTCTTTTATACATTGATATGCACGGCATTACCCATGCCTGGCGTATTCCCATACGCATACGCAGCGCCTAGCGCATACGCTTTCGATATGACCTGCCTGCGCCCTGCTGCCGTATCACAGATGCCAGGTATGTAGATATCTGCAGCTTTTCCGTAGATGTGCGCAGAGTCCGATATGCCCCCGATCTGTCTGTTGTATGTCGGACACCTCTGGCCGGAAGTCACCGTGATCGGCTTTCCGTAATACGACCGCAGACTTTCCAGGATACCGAGAAGTTTCGCTGACGTGTCGCCGCCCGGATACCCATTGCAATATCTACCATCACACTCACAAGCAAATTCAGCCCTTTTAAAATGTGTGCTTGAACCATTGCCAATATTATTATTAAGTGCTTTGAATGTTGCTGTACCAGCTATTCCATCAACAACAAGACCATGTCTACTCTGAAATGCTCTAATTGCATTAATTGTATTTGTTCCAACTATACCGTCTTGTGTTACTCCAAGTTTTGCCTGTAATGATGCAATGCATGATACTAATTTAGCGTTTGTATTCGTTCCATAAATACCATCAACAGCAAGACCATGATCTCGCTGAAATCTAATTATAGCATTTCTAGTTCCCGCTCCTTTAATTCCGTCGATTGCACCAGTATAATAGGCATAGTAATGTTTAAGATTTCTTTGATATTGTGTAACTGTTAGCATATTGTCACCGCCCTACTCTATATCTGTTTCTACTTCACCATCATCAATGTGTGTTTTCTTTAATTCTTTCAATGATTCCTGAGCATACTGAGCGGATTTAGTTACGTTATTATTCTTCCACCATACCCAAATACAGCCAAGTCCTGCAAGTACCTGTGTAGCAATATCGGTAAATGTATTCTCATCAAATGGAATTGGATTGATCCCTTTTGCCGTAAGAATACTATTAATCAGTAATACTGCCGCCACAATAAGTCTGATTATTGCTTTGCTTGATTCTTTATTCATAAGTAATCCTCCTTTAAATTTTACATAACAATAAAGAGCAATACCTTTCGATATTGCTCTTTATACCCTTATAAGGGGCGATTGGCGTTTCGCCTTACTGTTTAATTGATTTGGCGCAACATTTCTGATTCGAACAGAAAACCCTCGCTTTAACAGAGCGACGCTCTAACCATTTGGAGCTAATGTTGCATAATAGCGTTTTTAACTTTTCAATGAACGCTTTAACATTGAGGATAATCACATTTGTCCTATTTTGCTAGGACATCCATACAAGTTTATCCGTATGTATGGCTTTTATTGGTTAGCACAATTATGAATATTCGTCTAACACCTATATTCATCGTCTCGTTTTATTACTTATTTATTGACTCCCAACGAGAGCAGAAAGTCTTATTGGTCGAGAGAGATAGATTTGAACTATCGAAGCATTACACGACGGATTTACAGTCCGCTCCCTTTGACCACTTGGGTATCTCTCGAAATCTTACTTGGCAGCTGGGGAGAGGTTCAAACTCTCACGCTTTACAGCACAGGAGTCAAAGTCCTGCGTGTCTATCAATTCCACCACCCAGCTATAATCCCATATCCTAAAACCCTCTTTATCGAGTGAGGTAAAACCAATATGGTACAGCCAATCCGGCTTAAGGTTTTCTTGATTGAGGAAAAAATGATTACCAATGAAAATCTTAAATAGTTTTATTAATCGCTTATCAGACCTTCGCCTTACTAATTATTTTCAGAATATATTCATCCAATAGCAACAGAACGATGAGCTTCGAGGAGCTACCCCTAACTTTTTTCTGCTATCAAATACTTGACCTTAGGCTATACGAGACTGATACTCGCAAATTTCAGGTGATTTCATCACATAATTATTTTCATTTTTTATCTTTAACTCAAAGATAAAATATCTTCTAAAAATAGCAGCGTTACCCTACTCTTACTTGGCACTTGTCTCAAACATACATTTCTGTACTTCTCTGCTAAATGACTTATTAACATTTCTTTGCGTAAACACAGCTTGTTACTTCTGTGCGATACAAAGATTCTTCTCGTCTGAGCGTCTATTGCGCCATCGACAAGACCAATGATTTTACTCTTACAAACAATCAGCACTATATCTTGCCCTGTGAAACTTTGTTTCTCCATAGTGTTCACTGTCACCAGTCACCATACGATACCAGGTCAACGTATCCGTATTCCCTAATATCGTGTCATTCGATATCTCTCAGCAGGATATCAACCCTTCTGCACTGAGTTCATAAGCGATTAATAAACCTATTCAATTTTCAATGTTCTTTCCTTGCTACCTCTATAGTATATCACGATTTGTGCATTCTGTCAAGTAGTTTTTGAAATTATTTTTATTAAATATCCCCACCAATATTTAATGTGCCAACCCCTCGCCACTGGCGAAAACTCTTTATGTTAGCTCCCCCACATATTCCTTGATTACAGTATTTATTATACAGCTAAATTCCAGATATGTCAACTACTTTTATAAAATTAATTTACTTGAATCTCTATATTCATTCTGTCTTGACCATACACAATCAAGTTTTGACTTGGCAGTGTTACCTCTCGACATTGTCCAATCGCATATTCATCTGCCCCTTTTAAAGTGCCATTCATACTGATATAGATGCCAGATTCGTTTTTATCTGCCATTGCATGATAATGTCCAAGATGAATCTCTGATGGCACAACCTTATATAATTTTACAAAGTTCTCTATAACACTACTTGGTCTATCATGATGTCCGTGTGCCACACAGATTGTCTTGCCGCAAAATTCATATTTTAAAATGTCCCTGCCATGCGACGTTATGACCGGAATGTTTTTGTCAAGACCCATTCTGAGCATTTCTGGAATCAACATTTCAAAATTTTCTCGTTCTGCTGCTTGATCTTTTTTATTTGCAGTGAGTCGACCATGGTTGCCAAGTGTCGTTACGACCATAATCTCTTGCAAATATGGTTTCAACGAATTAATGAACCGAATAAGAGTCTTGGAGACCGTTACAATTTGTTCTGAAGCAAATTCCTCAGACTCAACCTTTCCGCCAAGATTAATCAATCCTTCAATCATATCCCCATTGATTTCAATAGCCAACTTAGAAATCCTAAGATCAAGTATATACCTCTTAACCTTGTTATTAAGATTTTCTGCTCGTCTTATCATTTCATCAACTGAATAATAATTCCACTGAGAATCACACAAAGAGCCACAATGCCAATCACTTAAACATAAAATTGCATGTTTACTATCTACTGTCGGTTGCTGGTACTCACCAAACTCATATTTATCAATGTATTCAAAGCATTGCATATTTTCTTCAAGCAAATCTTTAAGGTTTTCAAAACGAGCTTCGGCTCTCTGATATTTATTATATTCTCTACGTGCATCTTGATATTGAACCTTTGCTTTATAAAGTTCATCTTTTTCAAGTTGAATCTGATTAACGATGTCTTTTTCCGTAATATCTTTTGTCCCATCAAACTTTGGCAATAACTTGTTTATCACATAATATGCTTTGCGAAGATTTTCTGACGAATACGTATTATCTGAGCCAAGAATATAATCTCCCCATTCTTTGTATCCAATCTCGCCACACTCAAGATGTCTCGTGATGCGCTTTATGTACGACACCCAAGACTCATTAGGCTTCTTATCCATTAATTAAATCCTCTTCACTTGAAAGTCTAAGCGCAATCTGTTTACCAAGATTTCTTTCAAGAATATCTCTTAAATCAATTTTTTCAAACTCATCATCTCGCCAGATTATAATTTTTAAAGTATCATTTTCATCTATATCTAATGTTCCAGTTATATCAATCGTCGTTGTCTGTTTGTACTTGTCTTTTGCCATCCTGTTTTTCCTTTTTCTCTAATATGTCTTTAAATGCTATATCAAATTCTCGCATCTGATTCTCTTTTGCGTATTTATCCAAATATCTTTTACTCTTTGGAATTATTCCCCTTTTTATATTTTTTTTACTATCCTTGGCAATAATCTCTCCGTTCGCATAATTCTTTAAGTCATTAGCAGGAGAAAACATTAATTGTATATATGGTGGCAAGAATACCCATCGACCATCTGGTCTTCTCACATCCCTACCGCCCCTTTGTGATCCGTAAAACAATCCAAAGTTTTTTATATCCAAACATTCATTGAACCTAACTTCTTCACCAATAATTACTGCCAATTCCGCAATAACCTTTTTGAGTGTTTTGGGTTTAAGCTTAGTCCTTCTGCTCAATAAATCATAAAATTTCTCTGTATTTATGGATTTTCTTCTGTATTCCAGTTTACCTCTACCCATTAAACCCACTCTTTTCGCTTATCGCTCTAATTTCTTTTCTGAACGATTGTGTAAAGGCGAACTCTGGTTTCTTATATGCTGGCTTTGCAGATATAGTCACCAACCCCTTTACTTTTGGACTGTAACCCTTTCTTTCAGATTGAGCAGCCATATCTTTTAATTTAAATCTACCAAGATCACCAAATCTTACCGAATGACCTTCTCTTAACAATCTTTCCACAATCACAGTATACGCTTCTACCATCTCTCGTGTATCTGATATTGTGAATCCTGTATATTTTGCAACAAGCCTTACTAGCTCATCCCTATTTACATAACCCATTTTTAATCTCCTTTAATTCCTTTATCCTTTTGGGTGAAGCTTAATTGCCCCACCCAAAATTTTTTGACATGTCTCCCGTATTTTTAGACCGCTCTTGGGAAGAATAGCGGTAGACCTACTTTGACATTTTGTCATTTCTAGCCATTTCTATCATGTACCCATAACAGACTTAAAGAAAAAATGTTGAAATTTCAACGATTATAAGGCGTTAAAATTTTTTGGTGTCCGCTTTTTGTACGTTTTTTGCAAAAATTTCCAAGAAATTTCGTGAATTTATTTCATACAAAGTCTTAAAAAGTATCGTTCTGTTATGTTTAAGGTTTGTTATTGCTTCTTGGCTCTGAATCTTTGGTGTGATGTTAAATGCTCTGTCGATAAGCCACGACATCAATCCCTTATATTCTTTTGAGATATATGTTTGTCTTATCCTGTCAATCAATTCCTCAAAGTCATTCCTAAGCAAAAGATAATCTTCATTACAACCACTTTGAGTTTTATAAACATCAAGCGAAAAATCTTCAATCATTTTTTCAACACGTTTGGATTTTCGTCTTGTTTGTTCTAGCTCAAATCTCTGAAAGAAATGATTTAGTGGCAATGTACTTTCTTCTGGGGTGTACTTAGTATGCTTTATCTCACTAAGATAATTCATTGGACATTCAAGCTCGTAATTGACTTTATGATGATTCTTTTTTCTAAAGTCATACCGAATGTCTTTCCAGAATTTAGGATATCCGTTGACCTTAATATCCATATTGCTTTTAATCCGTTTTATTTCGTCTGAAATATCTATATCGTAAGACCTTTTAGCACTGTCAATAGCAATTTGAGCAGTCGTCGATAATATACACACATAATCGTCAAACTTTTCATCTTCGAAGTTATAGGTGTATGTCAGTGCCAATTGTGCTAAGTTACTCGACTCACCTATTGCAAGTTGCGACTTAGCCAAGTTATTATCCATGTAAGAAAAATCTTTTGGTGTATTGTCATAATGATTTTTGTCTTTTGGTATATTATTTACTATCGTCGGATAATTCTGTACACAATGTTTTGCGTATTCTACAACGTCCGGCTGATTGGTTACATAAATTGAATCTGAATCCTGATCTGCATTTTGTTATATCTTTGGCTCTTTATCCAAAGCGTCTTTAAGTTTCCTCAAAGTATCGGACTATCTCTTTACCATGTGCTATTACACTTAGGTATGCGGCACTCGTGTCAGCTTTATTGTTTACCTACGCAGCTGTTAGTCTCTGAACCTGCTTAGTACTTTTATGGCTTTCCTAAGATTGGGTGCGGATTAGCATAATTCTATTTTCCAACAGTATCTTCAGCCTTCCCGTCAATTCACCGCATTTGCATCTTACCGTTTCCAATAAGAGGGGCAAGATTATTTACCCATTGTTTCTATCTTGAAAATCAGTTCCAATCATGTTTATCGCAATACATTGTCTGCCAATATTAAAATATTTTTTCAGTCGCTCATCATGAGTATTATGCAAATATCCCATATTGTTCTTTGAATTGAACGGACTTCTAAACTCTGCTAAATATTCACCATTTTTAAACCTCTCTGTAAAACATTGTATCCCAACATCCTCTTTTAAAAGTGTTGTATCTCTATCAACACTCTCGCCAACTGAATGTAATAACATCGCATACGGACTACCAACAATTACTAGATTATCGCCCTCGTTAATCACTTTGCCTGTACGAAACTTATTAACATATCCTCGAATGATTTCAGCTTTACGACTTCTAAAGTAAGTGCTTCGTACAAAGTCTCTATCTTGCTTACAAAGTGCGACCAATGCTTCATAATCATTCACGAAGTTTTTGTTGTGCTCTAAATAATCCAGAAATACATCATCGTCAGACTTGAGCTTATTAATATAATCTTTACTCAGCTTAGTGACTTCACCTATTGTCTCAAGACTTAATGCATTTATCATCTGGTATGACATACGCTGAACTTTACCTAACTTACTCTGATGTGCTGTTTTGACAATACCAAACTTGCAATCATTCTCTCTTACTTTTTGACTCCAGTAATCGTATGATACATCGAACCTTAACCATTTTGTCGAATTGTCTGTTGTTATAAGTTTTATATCTTTCGCCTTGTGCCAATTCCCAAACATATCTTGGACAAAAGCACTTTCATACTTATCTCCAAAGTAATCCTTAAAGAACAACTGAATATTAGATTCAAATGCAGCCATCTTGGTCATATGGTGCCTGAGCAAGATATATCCATTGCCCCATTCTGGAAAAATACTTGAATCAATTAAAGCTTGACCGTCAAATAAAGTGTTTTTAAGAGCATAATTATCAATTTTCTTTGCGAAACAATGTTTATTACTATCAGTCTCAATACTCACAATTTTAGTATTGAAAACCCTATCAACATCCCTAAGAATTAGGATATCATTCGGGTCTATTTGCACCGTACCAATTATTGAGCTTGCGACAAGTGAGGTATATGCACTAATCTCCACTATCGGTGCATTATGCTCCGGCAAATCAATTCCCATACGCAAAAAGTTTTTCGTCTTCTCATAAAGTCTGTCACAAATAAAGATACAATCCCCAACTTTTGCAGCACCAGGTGATCTGTATAACATTTGGTAATGCACTATCTCACTAATTTCTTTGTCTTTACGTCCAGAAAGATATTTTACACTAACACCATCTCGATACCATTCATCCCTTATTTCTTCTTTGCTTTTCTTGGTGAATTTATCTTTATTTATATCAACCTGTTCTATTTTCTCTCTTAGTGCATTAATGCGTTTCTCATCTTGGATGTTTTTAACAAGTTCTTGGTCTAGTGCATTTTGCAAATTCTTTCTTGATGATTCATAAGACTTGCTTTCCATATCAAAGCTGATTGATATTATATCTCTAGTATTTCCATCTTTGGAGGTTCTCAGACCATTATGTTGTAAAAAATCTAATAGCAAGGAATTTACCATCATGGCTTTATTGCAGCTATACCCTCTAACACCTAGATTGTACTCGTATAATTTCCCTGAGCTGAATTTCTTGATCTTCACACCATATTTGCTGACCGTCACTCGTATCCTCCAATATTCCCAACTCTTTTTCCTCCTCTTGTAATCTGACTCTATATTTTTTATGCTTATATTTATTATAAGACATCTCTAACCATTTCATTCAGTTTTACTCTTACAAACTCCTTTCTTTTAGCTTTATAAGTTATTATAACACTATTTCCTTTATTTGTCAAATTTTGATATAGATATAGTACAACTATAAAACCACCGTGCGCTTCGCGCGCGCGTGCGTCTAGTCAGATAAAGTATTTACT
>ERZ1034855.34-NODE-34-length-78145-cov-67.121731_pt1 | contig 78145 bp, 95 predicted proteins | sample MGYA00520699_ERZ1034855 | MGnify/ENA primary metagenome ERZ1034855 (study PRJEB33766, sample SAMN09781730) | gut metagenome | biome: gut microbiome | host: Homo sapiens | place: Madagascar | study: EMG produced TPA metagenomics assembly of the PRJNA485056 data set...
GCAGTACCTATTGGCACTCCATTTGTCATGACCAAATCTCCTGGAATATATTCTATATCCATACGCTTTACTTTTTATAGTTACTATTCTCCTTATACCCACCACTTACAAGCCATTGACCAAATTGTTCAAGACTTTCTATGTTATTTATAAGACTCCATTTGTCACCTATATCATCAGTAGTGTAGGCTATAAAAGTCTTATGTGTGAGCACATTCCAACAGATTTCCAATCTGCGTAAAATTGTTTTTCTAAAATAATATTTTGCTGCCATACGCTTTACTTTTTACGATGATTATACTTCTTTATTGCATCCTTCTTAGAAGCTGCCATAAACTCATAGCAGTCTGGGCAGTAGTGTTTGTCACCTATCTCTGCCCATTCGCTTTCCATTGCTTGCTCTTTGGCAGTACATTCGTCCACCCAAGCCCCAATGCCATTAAACTCATCAATGAATGACTTTCCGCATCTGTCACAAACGACAGAGTACATAGTAACTGACTTAATCATGCTCATCTCCTTTCCACTCGTCAGTTGTACCCAAGAGGTGCTTGGTCTGTTCATTATAAGGGAGAACAATCAAGTTAGATAAATCATATACAGAAACACCAATTGGAACGGCATCATACTCATCAACATAAGAAATGAAACTTGCTTGCCATATAGAGCCTTCACAATTCCGTATCTTCCAAATACATCTGTCGAATGGCTTAAACTCGTACTTTGGCTTCAAATCAACAATCTGTTTCTTCTCAGCATCCCAAGCTTTGCCTTTCTTAGCCAATGCCTCAAAGAGCTGCTGCTTCTCTTCGTCTGTGGCTAGGCGAAGGTTATAATGAACTCTTGTACTACCATATCCAGCACAAACAAACTTATCGTCAGCATTGTAGAAAGCATGATAAAGAGCCTTTCCCTCTCCATTATATTCCCATCTTAAAATGAAAATACAATTTGCACTAAATTCACTCTTTACTTCTCTCATGAATACTATATCTCCATCCTTGAACTCTGCACGAACTTTCAAAGTATTTCTATCTATTGAAATATGATGTCTTTTCTCTATCTCCTTATACCATGCTTCTTTGTTTGCAGGCATGACAACATTGATATATTCTTTTTGCAAACAAAGTTTGGTTATAGGTGCATTATAGTTAGCGGAATCACATCCAAAGTCGCAATACACTTTACTATTATCAACTTTAGTACAGATACCATAAAGGACATCGTCTGAGATGACATCACCCACATTAACATTTGCTTCTACTTCCAATGTCTCACGATTGAGCTTACCATCCAAACGTTCCTCGATTGTATTGATGTAGGTCTGAGCAGCATCCTTATCTTCGAGAGTGTAATCACTAGTTGCAATACCATCTTCATCCGCAAGATACATGGTATTTCCATCAGAAAGGACTTCAAATCCGTGCTTTGCTTTAAATAAAGCATAAGTATCATCAGTGAATCCGTTAAAGAAGACTTCTTTCTTACCATCAGTACTGATAAGGACATCGCCTTTCTTCCATGCGAATTTGCGCCAGTCACGCATTGATTTGGATGGGAACAAGCATACTTCTGCTTCTTTTGGAGCAGAAAATGTTTTGCCATACTCGTTAAAGTCCCAATCTAATAGTTCTCCATCTTTATCAACGAATGATGCCACAATAGCACCATTTTTAGAGCTGAAGCCTTTAAATGTGCAGTTTCCTACAATAGGAGACCAAAGTTTTGCGTTTGGCTTATCCTTCAAGATAGCCGCTATGTTAAGTTCTTTTTCCATAATCTACACCTCCTCGTTTTTATCTGAGTTGTACCTTGCGATTCTCCCTCTGACGTACAGGTCGTTACGAGAGTAGAAATCGTGTATCTTCTGTTCATTTGTTTCTCCAAGTCTCATTTGTTCTTCTTTTTAAGTTGCTCCAGCTCTTCTTTCAGACGTTCGTGGAAATTTTCCTCTCCATCGTCTCCACTCAGCAGCCAGTCGATGCGCTGTGCGTAGATTTCTGCCATTTTCAGAATTTTAATTCCTTTCTTGAACTCCTTGATGGTTTCTTTTGAGTAACCACATCTATTAGGCATCGTGTGATGATGTTTTTTCACGTACTCAGCCTCTTTCTCGTCAAGAAATCTATCTTCTAGGTAGTGGTTAACTTCCCACTCATCTTCAAGTTCGTGCCCGTATATCTCATCTTCAATCACGGAATAGATTTCGGATATTCTATACTGGGCGTATTCAAATGCTCCACCAGACATATCAAATTCCTTTCTTCTTTAAGTTGTTAGTTTCAATCTCGTTGAGCGTTTTCTTAATCTCATCGCCACCAGAAAGCATATTGGCTTTAGTTTCCTCGTCCAATGTATCGAACGCAGACCTAGCAGCTTCCTTCTGCATCTTTTGGTCGATGAAGATACGCTCGATGTTGGCGAACATCTCAGTTACCTCTTTCTTTTTGTTGAACTTCAAGACGAACTCCTCTGATAGTCCTCTTGATACCATGAACTTCTTCGCTTTCTCAGAAGCAAGCTCTGGGCAGAGATATGAGAATAGTTCTGTGAAGTCGAAGTCATAGTCAGTCTTCGCCCCCCTCATTATGGTGTTGTAGTTCACGAATCCCTCGCAGAGCATCTGAAAGCAGATATAGGACAATGCAGGTATACTGACGTTCTTGTGCTCAAGATTAGCGAGCTTGACCTCTATGAATTTCTGAAACTTCTCCATATCTGGAGATACGGCATCAATGTAAGACAAAGAAAGCTCATTGAAGTAGTCGGCGTTACAGAAGTCGAACTCGAACCAGTTGATGATTTTCCTCACTATCGACTTGATTTCCTCAAGATTTCTCTTCGCCTCGAAGCGATAGAGGTTCTTATGCTCCATCACTCCCTGAAGCTTGACTAAGTACCAATCGGAGATGACGCAAGGGATATACACATACGTTGCTAGGAACGTCTTGACCTTGCGAAGGATCGCATTGACCTCTACTGGAGAGTATTGGTACTTGCACGGTATCTTGTACGTCTTATACTGCGACTTGTCATCGAAGGTGTACGTTCTCGGCATAAGCCACTTGACACCTGCCATAGGGCTTGGTTTCCAAATCTCCATACCCTACACCTCTCTTTCTACAGCCAATGCGCAACTGATACAGAATACCATCAGAAGCGAAAGGAAAATGTGTTCGACCATAAAGCAGATGAATCCGTAACCTGCGATAATTGCTGCAATAACGAGCAGGATTATTACTATTGTATGTTTGTATTTCTTCATATTACTTTGATTTGATGTTCCCGTATGCAGCCATATAGCTATCAAGCTGCTGTGTCGCGTGTACTAGCTTCTGATTGTAGCTATCTCGTTCTGCCCTTGCCTTAGAAATAAAGACGAAGCTAACGATGAATGATATTACTACCGTTACCACGATGAACAACCAGGGCAGCTTGTGAACCGCCTTATTGATTGCTCTTCCTATATTTCTTAGGATAACCCAAGAATAAACACCAATAAACACTACCGCCTGTTTTGTGGTTGCGTTCTCGATACGTTCTTTCTGTGTCATAATTCTAAAATTCATTTGGTTCGGTTGCACCAGTTATCGGTAGATTTCCAATAGCCAGCTAACCATATTTCTTTTGGTGTTGCATCAGGATGCTCACTGAGCCAGTCCTCTGCCATTTTACTTACGTCTGCCATCTTTCCCTCGTTTTGATTCCTTTTCAAGTTTTCTCTTTAGCTTTTCAATAGGTGATTTTTCAATATCAACACCCTTTAAGCGGCAATGTTCTTCGTAGGATATTGCTTTTCTTCTAGATTCCTCATCTTCTTTCTTTTGTTTCTCATCTAACTTTTGAGAATCAATTTCAGCTCTCTTTTCATAAAGCTTACACATGTATTTTTCGAGAGCAATAAAAAGTTTTTGAGGATTTACTGTCTTTCCAACATAGATTTCGCCATACTCGCCCATAGAAAACTCATAAAAGAATCTAGTAAGTTCACTAGGTGTAAGGTGATAGTATTGTTGTCTGATACGTTGCGCTATAGCTTTGAACTGATAAGGAGTTGCTGCATCAATAGCACCGATAACCATAAACAAATCTATCAGCATAATACGTATCCAAAATTCACTCGCACCTTGTTGAAAGTACCTATCTATAGACACAAACGACATTCCACCTCTCGCTACGGCATCATAAATAGAAGTGATTTCGTCAGTTCTATTGTTGAGCGTAGGGTATTTATTGAGGAATTTCTGATAGTCTGCGCCATACTTAGCGACAGCTTGCTTACATTCAGATGGTAAGGATTGTGTTAATTTTGTCGAAGGTTCGTTGCTGTTGTTCATAGCTATTTACTGAATTATTTTTAGGAGCGAAAAGTCCTGAATAATTGTTTGCCATCGAGTATTCGACAATTACCTTTGCATATTCAGGACTGCCATTTGACATTTGAAGAAGCTTCTTTTTCAGAGCTTCAAGACCACGTGGCTTATAAGATTGTCGCTTCTCTTTCTTGTATGCAAGCCACATTTCAAGAGCTTCTTTGCAAGGATAATATTCTTCTTGTTTTTGCTCTGTAGTAATCTCGAAATCCGATAAATCGTTTCCTAACGAAAATGCAGCACCCATAAGAAATATTCTCTGTTTCTCTGCGTCATTAGGAAACAATTCGCTAGATTTCTGACGTATGTTAGTTGGTAACATCATAATCTATAAGAATTATTTTTATTATTGTTCTTTATATTTCCATTTATAACCACAGGCTCGCTTTCTGTAGCCTGTCAAGGCGCACCTTATAGCAGAAGGAGTAACATTATAAAATGACGCTGCCTCTTTTATCGACTTCCACTCTTTTATAAATTCTCCATTTTCTTTCATTTGTATTATAGATACTCCAGCAATAAACCTCATAGGAGGAATAGAGTCTTTTTTCTCGTAGCTCCAAAGAAAACCAACAGAGTGTCTTGTTTTGCCTTTACAATTACAGATTATATTACTCCTATCAGTGTTATAGAATCTTGCAGCGTCAGATATACTATCCCAAGCCCTAATAAACGTCCCATCTTTGTTATATTGGTAAACATTTTTATGTTTACCATTTTTGATTCCGAATTTCCCAATATTTGCCTTTTTTATAGCTTCTACCATTTTAGTAAAAGAGATTGGGTTATGAGTATTCTCCATAGGAGTACACCACCTAAGATTTTCAACACGATTATCAGTTTTAATTGTGTTTATATGGTCTATATATGGCTTATTCTCTGGATTAGGAATGAATGTCAAAGCAACAAGGCGATGAACCCTATAGTTCTTTCCACGTAAATTGACAAATAAATACCCAAGCGTCTTGTTAAGCATCAATGAAGACAAACGATGCTTTATTATTGAATAGACATTACCCATATTAGATACTTTATACTCACCTTCGTAACCAGGAATGTCTTTCCAAATTTCTTCTTTCATACACCTAAATATCTTTGATTGTTAGAAACTTCATGTTGCATGTGGAGGATTGCTATATACTCGTCAGACGGAGCGATGTAAACACCTTGCTCGGCTGCGAACTTCAAGAAGCGGTCTATTGCAAGACTCATTTCATCCTTATCAAGTTCCGTTGTCGAGCGAAGATACTCACGTTCCACATTCAGAATCTTGTCATACCTCTTGCGAGCAAAAATCTCATGGTTACAATAATTCTTGAAATAGGCATCCTTGACTTCTTGCATGGGCAAACCGATTTGAAGAGCAAAGTATGATATTGCTAAATGACAATAGGCATTCTGATTAAGAGAACGAGCCTTCTTTTCAGTTAACTCTACCATACTTTTACTCTCTTCAAGTTTCTTTACCCTAAGTTTGAATGATTCCAATTCCAAGCTATTAGATAAATCGTACATCATATCTCAACCGCATTAAATGCTCGTTTGATTAATTCTACCTTTGCATCAAAAAGGCAATTCATCAGAGTTCCCTTGTGGTTGCGCTGGCTGCTGTCTTGGTGGGTATGGATTTTGTGGGTTCGTTGGATTCGCCACACCAGCCATATTAGCAGAACTTGCCATAGCTTGTTGCGCTGCTTGTGCGCTAGACTGGGCATTACCACTAAAGCCACCACCTTGTGCAGCAGTTTGTTGTGACACCTTAGTAACATTCCAAGCACGAATCTGATTAAAATATCTGCCCTGATATTCATGTGCGTCAATGTCAAAGCTAACGTTAATAACCTCACCGAGCCGAATGCCAAAATTCACAATTCTATCAGCTCCAAAAACATCAAAAGCCATCTTCTCAGGATATTGCTCTTGTGTTTCTATTACATAAGTCTGAGACTTCCACTCACCTCTTGCAGAGACGCCGCTTCTTTCAGGTAAAACGGCAATAACTTTTCCTTGAATTTCCATTATTTTTTATTTAAAGAATTTTGTAAAACCAAATCAGCCAACTCATCAAAGTAGGCAACATCCTTAATAGCGGAATCTTGCTCACCAGTAACCTTTGATGCTATAGAACCTTTCTTCATAATCAAGCTATAAAGATAACTGTCAATAGTATTAATTCCCATCAGAATCCACGATGTAACAGCATTCTTCTGTCCGTTACGATAAGCACGGCATTCACACTGAGATAAGTCTGCCATCGTCCAAGGTAGCTCCGTGAATACGACATTCGATGAAGCCGTAAGAGTTAATCCTACACCAGCAGCCTTAATGGAACAGATAATGATTCTCTTCTTCTTAGCTTGGAAAGAGTCAATAGCCCATTGTTTCTGCTGCTGATTATCAGAGCCAGTAACGGAACATACCTCACTAGGAAACTCCTTTTTGATTGCATCAACAACATCACGATGTTCTGCGAACACAATTATCTGTTCTTCCGTATCATGTAGAAACTCGATTGTTGCTTTCATCTTTCCCTTTCCAGATATAGAACGAAGATTCATAAATTTAACTAATGCCTTCATTCGTAGCTTTTTTCTAGCTTCATCCTCAGAGCAATTCTTATATTCAAGAAGGAATGTAAGCAAGTCTTTTTGACAAGTATCATACTCTTCTTGTGTTTCAGAATCAAGAGCAACACTAATTGTTGTTCTTGTTAGTTCAGGCAAATCTTTGAGCACATCTTTCTTTTCCCTACGGAAGTAACATGTTTCGTGAATCTTTTGATTAAGCTCTTCGAGATTCTCGTTTTCTCCATATCTATTACAGAACTCGCCATATCCGCCAAATTCATCAATTCTACCAAGAATAGCCAACTGACAAGCCATATCAGTAGCATGGTTAACCACAGGCGTACCAGTCAGCTCGTAGATATATTCCTTACCTTGGCAAATACCCATTATTATTTTTGACTGCCTTGTCGTTGGGTCTTTAACTCTTGCAGACTCATCAATAATGACCGATTTCAGAATATCGACCTCATTCCTAAAAATGAAATTTTTAAGCTTTAACGGCTTTTCTCCGAGTGATACAACGAAATATTTAGCAAGAGACTCGTAGTTGCATATAACCACATCATACAAATCCATCTTAGTAAGATGATAGCCGTATGTTGCGTTTACAGAATCCGTAAGGATAAGCGGACGAAGATTTGTGAATTTCTTGATTTCACGTTCCCAATTGACTTTGAGGGCAGCAGGGCAAATAACCAAGCAAGGAGTCGCTTTTGCACGTTCAATGGCAACGATGGATTGAACCGTGTTGTGGGTAACGATGAAACTATCAGTGAGATAGGTATGTTCTGGGTTGTCAACCATAATGCAGACAGCTTCTTTCTCCCCTATATAATCAACAGACTTTATTTTCCTTACAGGAAACACTTTTGACTTAATACGATAAGAGCTATGTTTTCTGTAGGTATAGAAAGGATTGAATGGAGTTCTGATATTTACATCAAACTCGACCTCAATTTTTCCTCTTCTGTTTCTTATATTTTTTCTCACTATCGCTTGACCTCCGAGCGAATGAACCAACTCCTGTATTCCGATTGCAAGCTTCTCACTATAAGTACTATAACGAACCCTATTATGATTAGTTACACTACCATCTGTATCCATAAGTCCATACAAAAGCTCCTTTCTCTGCCGAACACTTCCAAACAGATAAGTATCTGGAATAAACTTATCCTTTGATAACACGTTAAGACCAAGCCGCTTTATATCTGTAATAAATGGGTTTGCGTGGGCTTGTTGGTAAGTTATCCGATAGCGCGGACATGCTGAACTTCTATCCTCTGTCATGCAATATCCATCGGGTAAAAGCTCGCGAACCCTTTCGTGTATATCACAATCCATGTCTGGATTAGAAAAGACAGCACCATCCTTTGTTGAGCCATCACCGATTAGAACACCTAAAATATACGGATGTATAAGGTAATCTTTTTCGTTGTATTCGACAGCTTCACACATCGGAATTTCCCATTTGCATGGTAGTGAACCATTAGCCTTAGTCCATTTGTTTTCCTTTCGGAATAACCCTAATTCAACGAGTTCAGATGTTGTCTTGACAGTCCAACCATTTCCTCTACGTCTTCTGTTGTCATCACGGACAGTCCAAAGATGTTCCATACCAGCTTCTGTACTAACACCATCAGAGAATGTTACCTTATACATAGGCTTAACACCTTGTGGAAAAACTCCCGTAACTACGTAAGGTTTTCCGTCTCGACCAAAGACAATATCATTAATACGAATGTCTCCAATTCTTTTGTCACCAATTGGAGTCTTTACGATACAATCAACAGACTGCTGTTTTCCAGTTCCCATATCATCGCCATTGATGCAACGCTTCATAGCGAGTTCCATGCGTACACCCTCTTCTTGATAATCGTATAATTTTGGTTTATCTGACATAATAATAAATTATAATAAACACCACATTCTGAAAGCCCATTCAAGAGCCTTCTCTCTACCACGCAAATACAACTCGTCACCACGTTCAATCTTTTTGTAGAATACTTTCTTCTTAGTCTTTGAAACCGCAAAGATAAAGTCTTGATTTCCGTATCTAGGGTCAATGCTGTGCGTCAAGTCCATATACCATGCACGGCTTCTATCCCAGTCCACGAAATCAATCTGAGCTTCAAATTGTTCCTGTGAAGTAGCTGCTGTGGTCTTCAAATCGCCACCAAACTCGCCAAGCCACCAGTCGAACTTGCATCGTACAGGCAGTTCAAACTCGAAGCCTTGATATTCCATCTTCATGTGTGGATTGATGAATGTTTTCTGACCGACCGCATTCTTTAGAACAAAATCAAGAAATCTGTCCTTTGTTGCTTGTTTCTTTAAAACTGCAAGTCTGTCTAATCCCCATTTCCAATCCTTCTCCGTATATTTCTCGTCATCGACCGTCATGGCGTAATGATTGCACTTTTCCGGTTCGGTAACAAGAGCGTCAACGAGAGTTCCGAGATGGAAAGCCTTCCTCTTGTCCTCTTCCTTTACGAAATTGAGCTGCGGGTTCAGGGCAAACTTCAATGCAGTGAGGTCTGAATTGGAGACCTCACCACGAGAATAATAAGGGTCAAACGGTTGTTCTGCCATATTACTTAGCCGTTACCTCATCCTCATATTTAATACAAGGAGAAACGATATACTCTTCTTCGCTGTTTGCGTGTTTCTCGCAAGCCTTACGCATGAATTCCAACTTAGAAGCAAGCTTATCAGGAGCCATCTTTGAGCCTTCGATCGTCCACCACTGCTGGATGATGTCGAGCCAGGCATTCTTGTCGGTAACAACAAGACGTTTTGTTACCTTGATTTTCTGCTTGCCAGTTTCTCCAACGGAAGTCTGAGCGAAGAGTGACTGAGCCTGTGCGGTAGCGTGCTGGGCTGCATTTTCTGCATCACGCTTCTCCTGCTCAGCCGCAAGCTTTCTCTGCTGCTCTTCCTTAGCAGCTTCATCAGCCTTACGGATAGCATCTTCCTTGGCCTTGCGTTCAGCCTCAGCAGCGGCAGCTTCCGCCTCTTTACGCTTACGCTCTTCCTCGGCAGCTTTCAGCTCTGCTTCCTTGGCCTTGCGTTCAGCCTCAGCAGCTTTCAGCTCTGCCTCCTTGCGCTTACGCTCTTCCTCATCCTTGACACGCTGAATCTCCTCCTGCTTCTTGCGCTCTTCCTCAGCAGCCTTACGTGCTTCCTCCTCTTTGCGCTTACGCTCCTCTTCAGCCTTGCGAGCTTCCTCTTCCTTACGTTTGCGCTCTTCCTCAGCCTTCTTGATTTCAAGAAGTTCAGCAATCTTAGAGTCAAACTTCATAAGAAGTTCGTCACGTGTAGTAGTGACGGTCTGCTTATAAGATGCAAGAAGAGAAGCGGAAACCTCCTTGTAGGCTCCATTCATAATCTCCTTGGCATCATTCTCATCAATTTCGGAAGAGTATGAAGGCTTGTTATTAACGAAAAGATGTCCGAGGTCAAGAACATCAGAACACTCTGTAATACGTTTCTTAACTTCATCCTTGTTATCAAGGGTGAGAAGAGAGAAAGCATTATTAAGTGAGTTGATAGCAGCAGAAGAATGCTCAGTAAGAAGATTGTTGAGTGTATCAATAGTGTCAGTATTCAACTTAATCTTAGCCTCTTTGATACGCTCCTGGCGCAGGCGTTCCTGCTCAGCCTTACGCTGCTGTTCTAGCTTGTAGGCAGCATACTCATTGCGCTTCTCCTGAATCTTATAGACAACTGAATCTGTATTCTTGGCAGAGATAAGGCTCTCCATCATTGTAAAGCCCTTGCGGACAATATCGAACACTTGGGTAACGCCCTTACGTTTCTCCGTCATTGCCTTCTCTGTCAGCTTAGCTTTCTTGATAAACTCAGCAGCTTTCTCATCAAGAGCATCATTCATACCAGACGCACTAATATCAGACAGAAGAGATTCACCTGCCTGAACACATGCATCATAAGACTTTCTGTTAGCTTGCACCGCATTTTCTGTATCAGATTTGAGCGTTGCAATCTGTCTTGTAATATTGTTGGCTTGTTGTTGTACCAACTGCAATTCTGTATTTTCAGCCATACTTTATAAATTAAAATGGAGAATCATCGTCAACCTTTGCCTTAACACCATTTTTCTGTGTATCAGCTTGCGAAGCACCAAAAGCTTCTTGTTGTTGCTGTTGTTGAGGTTGGTTATCAACATCAGCCTGTAACATACCACCAAGACCAACAGGTAACTTAGGATAAGTCTTAAAAGCATGCTTACAAGTCTTAGAGATAAGGAATCCTGTATCAATATCCTTGAAGTACATTTTGCCATCATTACCAGTATAACTACCTCCATATAGAGCGTTAGCCTTGTGGTCTTGACCGCCAAATTTAGCAGAATATTCACGCAATCTGTCGATACCTTCACGGTCAAGAACGAAGTAATCGTATGAGTTATTTGGAAGGATAATCTTTACGTAACAAGCAACGATACGTGAATTTGCTGGTCGTGGATAGGTCTTCACATAATCAACAAATTTATGACCGTCACGCTCGCCGAAGCGGAAATCATCGCAATCATATACCACTACAGGGTTGTCACAACGAAGAATCTGTCCAGCCCTTTGACGAAGAAGAATCTCACCATATCCTGTATATGTAATCTTAGCAGTATAAGTTGATTGTCGGGTATTCTTGTCGTAGTTGCTATAACCCATAAGGTAACAGAGTGTTGTAGTTCCCTTTTCTAGCGACAATCCATTAATCGCTAAATTCATAAAGGCATCGTGAATATTCAACGATGTTGCTTTTTCGAGATACCCCTTAAATGAGCCGTTGAGAAGTTCATTGTTAAATAGAGCTTTCTGTTCTTCAAAGAACACTTCTCCACCCTCTCCGAACTTCTGATTGTAGATTTCGATGAACTTGTCCTTTGCAAGGTCGCAAATCTCCTCATGCGGAGTTTTGTTTAATTGTTCTATGTCCATTGTTAACTAATTATTTATACGTGATTTATACGTGAAGAATGTCTCCTTATCCTTGTACCCACCCTTTCCATCGGGCACTCGGTAGTAATGCGGAGCATCGTCCAATCTTCTTCCCTCGCCTTCGAGATAGTTCAGCAGCACTGCCTTCCACATCAGTCGAGGGATAACATTCTTTCTGTCAAGCTCCATGAGCAGGGCGTGTTTCTCTCGAAGAGACTTCACAGCCTTCTGCTCGTCTGGAGGCATGGATTCGATAATCTGTGCGATTCTACTCATTGTCATTCTTGTTTTTGTCGGAAGGCGAAGAGTGCTCGAAAACGTCCATCACCTTGGTCTCGTTAAGACCGATGGTATCATAATCAATCATAGTCTTGCCCATCACATCGTCGATGTAGCGGAGCGCACGAGCCAATGACTTAGCCTGAACCAGGTAAGTTACATTAGTGCGTCTCTCCTTCTCCGTCTTCTCGTCGAGGGTGATAAACTGGAGCTTGGCCTTGTACCACTTGTCATCCTCGTCATTGTCTGAGAAGAACACCTCGCTGAAAGCAGCCTCGCTTGTACGAGTAACCTTGTTCTCTCCACTTGAGTAAGCGGACATCTCGTCAATGACTTTGTTCTCAGCCTCTGTACAAGTCAGGGCATCTACCACATAGAGTTCTGAGACTACTTTCTCAGAGCCATCTTCCATGGTCCTCCGATACTTAATCTTCGTCTCGAACCAGTTTGCTGTTCGTGTGCGCATGACTTACTCCTCCTCGAACATTGAACCGAACTTCTCCCAGAAGTCTTTCGCCTGCTCCTTTGTGAGCTTGCCGGCATCACCCTTGTCTGAGCCAGTCATCAACCTCTCGAACAACTTCTTCACCTTAGCCTCGATAGCATCAACATCCTCGCTAGCCTTCTCAGCGTTCTTGGACATGATCAAGTCCTTGTTGTTGCGAATGATGGTGTCGAGAGCGACATTGGAGAATAAACTGTTTCCGGCCGCAGATACCTTCTCGTCCGTCTCCTCGGTATTGTCACGAACAACCTCTTCGTTATCATTGAGAATCTTCTCAACCTCACGATACTCCTCTGGTGTCTTTGACAGTGAGAAAGCCAGCTTCTTCACTGCTTCCTTGTCGATGATGACACTCACCTTAATCTTTTCCTTTGCCATAATTTTTACTATTTTTATGATTAATACGAAATTAAACTACATTTTCGTTGTCTATGTCGGCAAGCAGGTCCTCGAACTTTGACGTGTCATTCTTCTCGAACTTCTGCTTGATGTCTTCTGGAACCATGTCCCAAATACTGTCCATAACAGCCTTCCTTCTACTGTTTTTAACCAACAGCTTATTGTATGCGTCTTTGAGTCGGTCATACTTGCGCTGTCCTTTCTCCAGTCTCATCCTGAGCTGTCCGTTCTGCCATGCCAGCTCACCTTCCTCCAGTTCAGCGATTCGCTTCTTCGACTTCACCAGTTCCTCCTGGATCCTCGTGAAGTTTTTAAGGATGTAGAGCATCTGACGCTCTTCTGGGAGAGCCTTATTGTTATGCTTCTTGAGTTTATCCATTGCCAATTAATTTATTGATCAGCGAAACTAATAGTACCACAGCCATGAACATCATAGCTGTCAGTACGAAAGATATTACTATTATCTTCATTCTCTATCATCGGTTTGTAATTATACTTCACTTCGACACCGCCTCCGCTTTTCCTGGGAAGCGTTCTGACAATAGCCTCAAGGAATACAACCTTTGGCACTCCGTGATGTCGTTTCTCATTGTGCTTGATAATCTTGCGCACCATCAGCTTTCGTATGATGGCGAACTCTCGGAAGCCTGCGGTATATTGTGACTTCACATCACAGATTACGATGATGTCATTGAGCCTATAGACGAAATCTGCGCGATATTGAACAGGTCTCTCCAGGAGCCTGCTCACCAGCTTGTCCTTCGTCTTCAAGTGCTTGACGACCATCTGCTCCTGCTTTGGAATGAGCGTAAACTGAGTCTGCCGGTGTATACAGCTTATCCCTGGTGTGTTGAGAAGCTCAAGATAGAATCCAAGTTCCTCCCTAGAGTCGAACGCCATCCCATCGTACTTTACCTTTGACTGAATTACTCTTACCATTGACTGCCCGCCTCCTTCGCCGGGTTCATGAACGTCCTGTTGAGAGCCTCGACACCGAACCTTTGCCACATTCCGTTTCCGAACTGGCAAAGGTAGTCGCCAGTGGCCAGCGTTCGCCTTCCGTTTGTGCACTCTGGCTTCAGGTAGACCATCAGCGTACCGTCCTGCCATTGCTCATACCTCTCGACACATTCAAGGGAACTTATCTCCTCGATGTTCGACTTGTCTATTTTTATAGTCTTTTTTACCTTCATACCTATTAAAACCGCTCCCTTTTGTCGCCCACACGCAAGGCAGGAGCGGTGACACGTGTGTTAGTTAACCTTATGCTTAATTTTTATATGGCATCTTTAAACAAAAACTGGAGGAGGCGAACTTGATCACCTCGCTCCAGGAGTTTCAAACCAATTAAATATATTACAGAAAGATTACAAGAATCTAGTAGGAAGGCTAGGATTCGAACCTAGGACTCCTTGGACGGCGTTCAGAATCTAACCTTCACGAACAACCAAGGCACATACGCCAACATGCTGCCAACCCAAATGTCCTCTCTATTCTCCCGACCCGAGAGGGGGTACAAATGTATTTGACTAAAACTTAATAAATTAGAAAACTTACCACTATTTACCGTTGCGGCGGCAGGGTTCGGACCTGCGTTCTCAAGGCTATGACCCTTGCGAGTTAACCACTTCTCCACGCCGCGATGTAAAGACCTCCTACTGCTTTCACAAGTCTCAGAGGGAATAAACTTAAAAACTTAGCCTATGTACATAAAATAACCATTAAATATTTCAATAATGAGCAGGAGGCTAGGCAGGACTCGAACCTGCATTCAGCGTGTCACGCTATTCTTCCATTAAACTACTAACCTCAACTCTGAATGAATAATTGCTTTATATTGAGATGAAAAGAGCTTATCATATTCAAAAACCGCTTTATCCTCACGGACCAAGCGGAAGATTATTAAAATTACGTTAAAGCGTAAGGAGCTTGCCTTCTCAGGCTCACAACCTACTAAAAGAGTCCAAAAAAATCATTTCCAATTATTCTAACTAACTAATTATATACAATGAAAGCCAACATTTGTGGCTCCCCAGGATGGATTCGCACCATCGGCGCCACTGATTAAACATCAGCCGCTCTACTACTGAGCTACCGGGGAATGTAACCACCTATTCTCACGAACCGATGGCTTGTTCCTATATACAAAACTTAATACACCTATACTTCATTGTTATGACGTTGTAATTAAAGTTGGAGGCCAGGGCTGAGCGAACAACCACTTCCGATGATAAGATTGGTATCATAAAGTTATCGGCGTGCATCACTTGACACTACAGGCCTCTTTTATCTGAATTAGCAAGAACCTACAAGTCTATGTATTCTACACCTTATATATAATATAAGAGGCTTGCCAACGCCAACCATTCTCGATGGTGGACTTGCATGGCCATAGGGTTCTTTGACTCTCCGGTGCCGGGGTTATAGGTCCAGGCACCTTCGGCCAGAGATTTACATCTTCTTCTCATTGATCCGCCGCTTACCACGACAATTCTTCGTTCCGTGGCAGTTCGGCGGATGGGAAATTTATGAAAGAGTAAATCTGTCTAACTGGTCTTCCGTGCTACGTGCGTTCCCGTGAGTGGGTCATGGATTGTTAGTCTCGCCAAACACATTCTTACACGTACACTAAACACTTTATGTGTCTTCTGTCCAATATGTCAAAGAACTATCATCCTTTCAAGTTGTAGGCCATGGTGGAATCGAACCGCCATTCCAAGTTTAGGAAACTTGTGCTCTATCCGTTGAGCTAATGGCCCAGTTGTGCCAGGCATGTTACGATACCTGGCACTGCGCCAACGCCTTGGCAACAGATGAAGAAATATCTACTATTTCCCAATAACTGAAAACTGATAAACTATAAAAAACACACCTACCCATCACGGGCTTGCATGAAACAAATCAAAATTGTAGCCTTAATTTTAAAATCTATAACATTATATATGGGAAACTAGTAACCTATATTACCTTGTTCTTCTCGATGAGTCTCCTTACATCGGACACCTTGTAGAAGATAGTATTGTTCACCTTGTAGAAGTGAAGCTGACCGCTCTCCCGTAGGTTCTTCACGAAGTCCTTTGAGACTCCACCGAGGTATGCCAGGATCGACTTGTTGGTAAGGAACTCCTGGTCCGCTTCCTTCATCGTGAGGACTTTCTCCACGACGTTGATACCGAGCTTGCGAGGTGGCATAGGCTATTTCTGCTCTATCAAAGGAAGAATATCGTGTTTCTTCAACTCGTCATAGAGAAACAGCCTTCCTTTCTGCGTCCACTTTGTGTGCATTACAGAACCCGCACTGCCGTCACGATGAGTGATAGAAACTGTTTCTGACTGAACATAGCCACAAGGGAGATACTTTGCGTAGAGAATCCACTGACCGCCAACTTTACGTTGAACACCGAAGTTTCTTAGCAAGATATTGAACGCCTTTGCTGACTGACCGTAGTCTTGAGCAATCTGTGTCGTCGTAACGGTCTCCTTGCTCGAAAGGATTGTATCAACATAGCTAACCTTTGGCTGCATCTCGGTGATTGTGGCCGAGAGTTGAACAATCTCTTCATTCTTTGATTCGAGAGCAAGCTGTTGTTGTTCTATCTTCTCCTGCTGCTTTGCTGCAAGCATAAGAGCCTCAGAGAAAGATTGAGGGACTTGGTATCGCTCTTTCTTTTCCAGCTCTTCCCAACGAAGAACAAGTTTTGCTCTTGCCTCGTCATTGAACTTTGTTGCAATGTAGAGGCATTCTGTTTTTGTCAACTGATAGCAAGGTCTTTTCTCGCCTTTCTGGTCTGTGTAATCAACCAGCGCAAACTTGCGCCCGTTAACTTTCTCCCAAGCTACCTCCATATTTCTAATGGAGCGCATAACATCTTTATGCTGCTTGTTCGTTATCTCTGCTATCTCCAAAGATGTCATCGTATCGGTTCTTCCGAGTTTGATAATTTCTTCCATATTGTTTCACTTTTAAACGCAACTAAACAGGTATAGCTTCTACCACCAACGTTCGATTCTTAAAGTTCGCCTTGGTTCTGTATCTCGCCACGCCATCAGGCGGCTCTGTATTACCAATCTGATAAGCGTATTGACGACCAGACAGTAGAGCTTTCGCCGAATCGAGAACAAAAACCTCGAATTTTCCAGGCTTAATGTTCAAAATGTCCGTCTTTGTCAACTTTTTCATCTTGCTTGCTTTAATTTTAACATATTATATTTGGAGGGAAGCGAAAAAGTTTGTATCTTTGCAGTGTGAATGTAAGATAACGCACTTTCGGTCGCTTTAGCCCTCCGTTTGTGTCGGTATTGCTTTGTTGCTTTAACCGAATCACAAGTGCAAAAGTACAACAAATGTCCGACATACGCAAATTTAAACGCAAGAAATGTAGGACATTATGCAGTATTTAACACTTTTCTCGGTTTTAGTTACATATTTGAAACTAAAATTAAGGAATTATGGACGACATCATTACAAGAATCAAATCCGTAATTGCTGATAGCGGGCTGACGAGTAATGCTTTTGCTCTGAAAGTTGGAATGAACTCCTCTAATCTGAGTCGAAAGCTAAACGGAAAGGTTCCTATCACGTCTAGGGATTACAGACTTATATGTGATTCCATCGGGGTCAACAAGGACTGGCTTGAAACTGGAGCCGGGGATAAGTACATAGGCGAACCGATTAATGGGAAAGAGACTATGCAACCTATGCTTGGTGTCCCTTTCTACGACGTTGAGTTTGCCCTCGGCTACGAGGAGATGTACAATGATACTCCGAACGTGCCGACCAAGTTCATCTCCATACCAGGCTACGAGAAGGCGGACTTCTGGTGCAGGGCATCTGGAGACAGCATGAAGCCAGTCATAAGCAATGGTGACATCATCGCCTTGAAGTCTGTCGAGGACTGGCAGAGCTTCCTCCCTATGAATGAGGTGTATGCCATAATGACTACGAACGACCTGCGGACGGTCAAGATAGTTCGCAAGGGTTCTGACGATGCTCACTTCACCCTCCACGCATACAACGAGGAGTTCGAGGATCAGGAGATACCGAAGGAGGCGATAACTAAGGTGTTCAAGGTTCTAGGGTCATTAAAGGCAATTTGATATGAAGTCCTACCTGTCTATATATAACGAGCTGCGTAACGAGATACCTTTCGCGGACGAAATGGATTTGCGGAGGGTCGCATACGCAAGGTGGAAAGGACTTGATGTCGACAAGAGCAGAAATGTTCCTGCGCCTAAAAGAAGGAAACCACGTATAAAGTCGAAGAACAAGCTCGAAGACAAATACATAAGGGACAACTTGACACCTTACGAGAAGAGGAACAAGAAAAGCCTTAGGAGAAGCGAGCATTCTTCTTATAAACGCCACCTTATAAATAAGAAAGGCAAGTGCTGGGTGAAGAGAATCATCAGCACCCCAATGTAATTTGATTATTAACTATTAATACATATTATTATGAGAAAGGTATTACTTGCGGCGATGTTCGCACTATCAACCCTAGCGTGCAGTGCACAGGAGAAATATCCGTACTACTGCACAATAAATGGCTCATACAACCTCGCAATGAAAATAAGGATAGAGTTAGAATGGGGAGAGAGCAAAGACAAGAGGTATTTACGTGATGAGAACGGAAAGAAGATAGAGTTCAACAATCTCATCGACATCTTGAACTATATGTCAAAGAGGGGATGGGAATTTGTAACGATAGCTGAGTACGACAAGTGCATCCACTTCATTATACGAAAGATGGTGTCATCTCCAGAGGAGGCGAAAGAAGGACTCAGATTCGATACTGACAAGTAGACAATCCGTGAGTAACCTGTGAGTAGCAAAATATTAAAATAATTAAATGTAAGATTCATAGCACTTTAGGAAACGAGCAAAATGGCTTCCCAAGCCTGGGAGGCGGGTTCGATTCCCGTATCTCGCTCGGAAGGAAAGGTGTTAAAAATCAGATGCTTATGGTTTTTAGCACCTTTTATTCGTATTGCTCAACCCATCTCCGATATACCAAAATAAGCTATTTTGTTGCGGTTTTGAGGGTTTTTAGATGTTTCGACTGTGAGTAATGTGTGAGTAAGCTGTGAGTTGTGAGTAAATAAACTGTGAGTAGATTATGAGTAGCATTAAGACTTACGTTGAGATGAAGTCACGGAAGGTATTCTTCATCATCACATTCAGGGGAAAGAGATTCCAGGTGAGCACCGGCATCGACTGCGATGTCAAGTTCACAGGACTGGACGTGCCTAGGACTGTCAGAAACTGGAAGGCGAAGACGGGTATGCTGGCCAAGTACTACACCTCGATAGAGGAGTACATGATGACGCACACTGAGATTCCGTCCGCACAGATGAAGGACGCAATAAAGGCGATCATCGCAGGCGGCGAGATGGAGGCACCGAAGAACCTACTCCATTACTTCGGTGAGTTCGTCAAGACAAAGCCGAAGAAGAGCACGCAGGAGATATACGAGCGAACGATGACGAGAATCGCCGCATACGACAAGGATTGCACTTTCGATACCGTCGACAGGAACTGGCTAGAGTGCTTCCTTGCTCACGAGCTTAAAAGAGGGCGTATGACAAACGGAATCGCCATAGACCTAAGAAACATACGCACGGTGTTTAATTGGGGCATAGACAACGAAATAACGACCAAATACCCATTCAGAAAGTTCAAGATAGCGAGTGAGAGGCAGAGATACCTGTATTTGAACGCAATGGAGATGAGGGAGTATCGTGATTTCCCACTGGAGCCTTTCATGGAGAAGTATCGCGATTTGTTCATGCTCGGATTCTACCTGATAGGGATAAACATCAGCGACTTGCTTGAGCTGCCTGCCGACTGCATCAAGAAAGGCAGAATCCAATATAGGAGAAACAAGACATCACGACTGTATGACATCAAGGTTGAGCCGGAGGCAATGGAGATAATAGAGAAGTATAGAGGCAAGGAGCACCTGCTCTCAATACTTGATGATGGAACCAAGGAGGAAAGTTTTCGCCGGACAATCAACGACTACCTGAAAAGGGTCGGAAAGGTTGAGTACAAGAAGAACAAGCGTGGTGCGCTCATCAAGAAGGAGGTCACTCCACTCCACCCAGACATCGTTTGGTACACAGCTAGAAGAAGCTGGGCCACGATAGCTGCCGAGCTTGACATACCGAAGGAGACAATAGGCAAGGCTCTCGGGCACAGCGAGTGGGATAGCACCACAACAGACCGGTACATTCTGTTCGATAACAAGAAGATAGACGAGGCGAACAGAAAAGTCATCGACTATCTGAACGGTTAACATAGAAAAATCCCCACACCATCAGTAAAATGGCGTGGGGAAAGTTGTTTTATGACAAGTATCTATTTGTAGAATTCATCAAGCTCCTTGTCAAGCTCAATGATTTTTTCGGAAATCTCAGATTCCTCCTTCTCTTCATGATTCATCGCTTCAACAAGCTGTCTCGATGTTATCTTGCGCTTGCAGTAATTGACCTTTGCGCGTTCGCATTTCCATCTTTCCCGCCACAGCACCATCAGTAGTGTATATATGTTTACGAACATGCTCTTTTTGGCAATCTCTAGATGGGCTGATTCCAGTTCACTCTCCGCATCCTTCAGCTTCTCCTTTGCCTCTATCAGCTCTATTTTAAGCTTCTCGTTGCAGCGGAGGGTGTAGTAGACTTCAGTAATGAGGAAAGTCATGACGGCACAATCAGCGAACATGCCCCAGTTTCCAAGAAAGGCTTCCACAATACAGAAGCATAGCCCGATGACAATGCACACGACAAAGATGCTGATGCGGTCGAAAATCATTTTTAATCTTTCTTTCATACGCTACAAATCGTTTTTATAATTATTGGTTACAATCCAGAAGCTCATTCCGATATTGAATATCAGCAAGAGAATAATGATGGTCCAGTACTGTACGTCGGTAAGTTCAACGGTAAGGTAATCGAAATCCTCGAACTTCTTTCTATGCCATTCCTTTTCTACAATCGGACCGATGTACTCGGCGTACTTTTCGAGATTTACAGGATTGCTCATAAACCAGTCTCTACTCTTAACGCCTACGACCGGGCTATCACACCATGAAAATGCGTTGCACCACTTAACATTCTTATTTTTGTCAATACCGACGCACACGACAAGCTCATTCTTGTTGCCGCCCTGCCAGTATGAACGTTGTTTTTCAACTATTTCTTCCGGCTTGTTCATAAAGAACAGGACGAACACCCTAAACTGCTTCCGCTCGCCATAGTATCCGTTCAGCCACCTCATCGCCTTCTCCTGATTCTTCGGGATCTTCAGTCCGAGCACAGGATTCTGGTCGTAAAGAACGATATCAGGATACTCGAACAGTCCAAGCTTTCGCGCCTGCTGATAATCAATATCCTCAAACTTGAAAATAGAACGTGAGGCTTTCGCTTTATTCTTGTAATCATGCTCCGAGGATAATGCGTATGAGTTTTCGATGGAACCATCCCACGCCCATTCCTGTGCATCACCATCCTTAGTGTAGTAATCCCTGTGCATATCAATGAATACGCTATGGGTTCCAAGAATCTTTCTGACTACATTAAACTCGTTGTCGGTCATGAAGTATTCTTCCTTGTTCCTAGCATCGAAATAAGTCCAACGTTCAGGGTGATAGTCTACGTACGAGCAATCATACGTTTCCGTACGTTGATGCTCTCCGCTTCCAACGGTCCTTGTACACGTGCGGTGTTTGTACTCATTCCAGGCATCGTAATGACGGATTCTTGTAACGTAGCTTCCGAGATACTCCGTGTCAGCAGCATTTGACTGTTTGAACACGAACTCCATGAGGATACCTATGAGGATGGATGGAACAATGAGTACTGCGTATTCCCACCAGGTGGTCTGCTTCCTGAAGAAAATCAACAGGAAAGCAGCAACAACGAATGGGATTAGAAATATGAATATTTCCATAAGCCGTTATTTCTTGAACAGGTCTACGTCGTTATCCTCTCCAAGCTGCATGATCATCTTTGTCTTGGATGAGGAGATAACCTTGTATTCGATAGGTTTCGTATCGGAGATGAACCATTTTGCCGGATATGTCTTCACGAGCGTCTCGTGCTCACGGATGATATCGAGCATTCTCTCCTGTGATGTCTGAAACTCGGAGCGCTGAATCTCTATGGACTGCATGAGGTCCTTGTATAGCGAAACGTCGAAGTTAGGATTACTTTCCTTGATCCACTTCATAAGCGAGCCGTCTCCCTTTGAGTATCTGCCCTCGATAAGTTTCGGATAGATGGACTCGAATGCGGACTTGTACTCATCCGTAACCTGTGCCTTCTGCTGAAGAACCTTCCACATCTTGTCGTGAACACCCTCAATCTTGCCACGCTGAGCCTCTGACTGCTGGCGAAGTGAGATTTCCTGGTTGTTGTAATGGAAATAACAACCGATAACTGAACCTGCGGCGAGTACTACTATTGCGAGTACTGATGCCAAAATAATGTTTTTTACACTCATATTATTTAAATATTAAAAATTATCCACTAGTTTACTTATTTTAAATTAATATTTTCTTTTTTAAAAAGGTTATATGAAACAGGAAATAGACCTCTGAGAGAGTGGTTCTCCCCCTTACCCCCATCAGTCATTGAAACGATGAGAGCTTGGTAGGAATATTCCACTCGAAGTTACATGAACCCAGTATAATGAGCCCCTTCGGTCGGATCGGTTGCCAAATCGTACAGCACCTAATCTAAGCAGCTTTCTGGGTACGCCCAGCCCTGCCCGCCTTCTGCCTTCAGTTCCTGCGGTGTCACCGTGCATCCTCTTGTGACGTGGGTTTAAAGTCTGTGTGGCCGAGTGTATTTAGCCGACAAGCCACCAAGACTACTTTTTAACTGAGGAAAAGGGGGAATAAAAATACCCTATCCTCCGTTCGTGTTGCGCTCCGAACTTTGGATAGGGTTATCTTGTAGAGATAAATCTCTTTCTGATAAACTTGTTAATGTCCGCCATTAGTGCGCAACTACTAATAAGCGTTGGCAAAGGTACGTAATTTCCTGCAAACAAGCAAATTACGAATTTGAAGTGTTAATTAAAATTTGTTCAAAAAGGTAAAAAATGTTTATAGCTTTTGAAAGTTTTTGAATGTTTTTAGAAAATTATTCAGCAATCTCACTAGAATAATATTTAACGTTGTTTAGAACTATTAACAGTTGAATTTGTGTTTTTCACCCGATTTTGGTCGATTTTGTGTAAAAAGCCGCCTATCTGCAAGTGGATAAGCGGCTATTTGAGTGTTAGAATCTGTGATTACAGATGCCCTATATCCTCCTTGGATATCCAGGTTCCGTGGATTGGCTGTTTGTCAAGGGTACAACCGGTAAGGTCCTCCACCCCAAGCTCCTTGCACAGGTCCTCGTCATGAAAGTCAGCGTAGCACCACCACTTTGTCTCTTTGGTGGCGGTATCCTGCAATTCTAGCACGACGTGAGGATAAAAATGATGTTCTGTACTTATGACTTTGTACATATAAGTTAAATTCGTTAATTGTTGTTGAAGAAATATTGTTTTCTGAAATAAATCCACTATCTTTGCGCATGTCTTCGGAAGACTCTAATCGAACCTTTATGGAATAGAAATAAAAATAAACTTCCGTTGACTGTCAATTCTTCGGAATTGTGGATTTAAACGCTCATAAAGAGCAAATTTCTACTATCGTAGATGTCAGACTGTAATGGTCTGTGGTAGCCCCGGCTTAGGTCGGGGCTTTTTCGTTCTACTGCATCCGTAGAGATTCAATTTAATTGCTTTTTGAGCAAATTAAATATCATGTTTTCCTCTGCTTCGTCGAGGTTGTAACAGGCGTGAGGGAGGATGGTAGTTTTCTTGTTATCTCGATGCAAATATATAATATTCGCATTCTCATGCCATGGACGTGATTTATAGCATCGCTTCACCATCTCCGAGAACGACGTGTTCTCATTTCTTGCGAAGCTGGAATCCCAGGCGTTCAGGAGTGCAACGACCTGCTTCCAACTTAATTCGTTTAAGTCGATATTTCCATTTTCCTTCACCGTCTTTTCTAATATATTCTCCATATTCTTTTCGCTTCACCGTGATGCGATAGGGCTTAGATGTTATTACTCTTTATCTAAATTAAGCTGGTCTTTCAAAGCATCATCGAGCGTCCAATCTGCTTTTTCGTACACAGCTTCACCTGCGCCTGAGTTAAAATCAATATAATAAAAACTGCTATCTTCGCTTACAGTAACATTATATCCCTCGTATTCAATTTGCTTCTCCGTCATAGGGATAAAACGAACACATTTCTTCTTTAGATAGTTTTCTACTTCGTTTTCAAATTTATCATCTACATAGATAAAGTTCTCTCCATTCTTCTCAGAGAATGTAGCTTGCGGAATATCTGCCATGAACTCTTTTTGAAATACTTCTGTATCAACGATATTGTTGATGATATTAAATTTCTTCATATTGTCTGCGCTTAACCGTAATGCGCCTAGGGCCGAATGGTTATTATTTTACTTCATTTTCGTCTCCAATAGCATCCGTGAGTCTATCGACAAGGAAGCTGCAAACTTCAGACAGGCTGTTCGCACTTTGGCGGAGCAGCATCATTTCTGCGACAGCGCCAGCGTCTTGCTTTCCATCGTTCTTTGGGTATGCCAAGTCAAGCATATCAATGCTATGATTACTAACCAGGTCATTGATCAGCTCATATACATTCTCTACCTTATTCCTGGCTGTAACTAAATTCTCTGTTGTCATATTCTTATCGCTTGACCGTGTTGCGTAGGGCTTGGTTATTAATGGAAGGGAGCGAACTCCCTCGGTTTGGCTAAGTGGGGCTACTTGATAGCGTCCAGGAGAAGCTGGACGTAGTTCTTCATGCTGTCAACCTTGTGATACTTCACGCCAAGCTCGTCCAGTTTCGCTTTCACCAGGTCCTTTGCCTCGTCTATGTGGGACATCTGGCGGTTGAGGGCGGCGTTCTCTCCCATGATCTTGAGAACGTCATTTACGTCGCAGATGGATGAGAGTCTGTCTATCTGTTTCTGGACTCTCATGCACTTGTTTGCGAGTATACTCTTCTTGAGGCTCATGTAATATTCGAAATCTTTCTTTTCTTCCATATTCGTTTCTGATTTAGTTAATAATGGAAGAGGGAGATGCGCTCCCTCTGTTTGGCTTAATCTTCTGCTTTGCCGCCTTTGATAACCTCGAACGCCCTGTGTTCTCCGTCTGTATTGAGCGGAACACCATACTCGTCGGAAATCTGACCCTTGTCGTTAGTGTAAACAAGCTTTTTCGTAGCTTTCTCTGCCGCATCCATATAAGAGAACCAGTCTTTTACTGCCAGTACAAGATGCTTATCGTTTTCCTCATCTTCCTTGAAAGACTTTACCACGCACTCAATGATGTCTGGAGGGAGATTGTCGGTATAGTCGTCCATCTCAGACTCGTATTGTATGTTCAGCTTTTCAAGCTCACTTATCAGATGCTTGTATGTGCTGATACCTCCAGTGAGAACGCTCTTGATAATTTCGCACTCTTTCTTGGAGTATTTCTCCTGGCATTCCTTTGCATATACAGCCAGCTCTTCCTCTGTAAATCCTTCTAGCATAATTCTATTATTTGGTTAAAACTTCTTCGTTCTTCTTGTCGAACTCCTCCATATCCTCCTCAGTGGCGGGAAGGTCGTCGTAGGCACCGAACACCTTCATCACGCTGCTGTCTATCGACATCTTGCCGACAATGTAACGTTGTGTCATGGTGATGTTGGGAACGTTCCCGTTGGTGTGCCCCATGAGGAGAGATATTTGCTCTACAGGGATTCCCTTCAATGCCAGGTTGGTGGCGAATGAACGTCTGCCGGTGTGCGATGACACGAACTCCCACTTCTCGCCGTTCTGGTACTTGCCCGCGGTGAACACCTTGACACGGGTGTTGATGCTGCACTTCCTGCAAATGTCACGTAGGCACCTGTTGAACGAGCTAGTTGTGGTTCCATCGACGTACTTGGTATTGCACGTTCCGTCAACCAGGAAAGGACGAAGCCATCTGTGGATAGGCACGTGAATCTCCTTCTTGTGCTTCTGGGCCACGTAGACGATCATCCTTCCGCTCTCGTCGATGTTGTCACTGGAGATACGGAGGCAGTCGCTAGCCCTGGCACCAGTGAGGCACTCGATGACGAACATTCTCTGCACGAATCGCTCCAATGGAGTCGTAGGGCAGTAGTCTATCACCTTCTTTATCTCCTCGTCGGTGAGGTACACAGCCTGCGCAGGGACGTTCTTTCCCTTGAGTATCTTGCTGTAGCCGATGCTCTCGAAGTCCTTCGTCTCTCCGTTGGTTCTCAGCACGGACTTGATCTCCGCACAGATTACCTTTACAGAGTTTGGCGAGTAGTTATCGTTGAGCACCTCCACCAAGTCGCTGAGGTTGTCGTCCGTAACGTCCGCCCACTCTGGCTTGTGTCCAAGCAGGTATGAGAATCTCTCCACGACCTTTACCCTGTTCGGGTACTTCCAGATGTACGCGCCATAGAACGATTCGTGCTTCCACTCTCGTCCGTGGTAGTTGGAGAAGTAACCCATTCGGATTGCGTTCTTGTACTTGGACTGCTGGGCTGGTGTAAGCAAGCGCTCCCAGTCTCTCGTCTTCAATTTGATTTCTTTTTCCATAATTCTAATCTTTTTGGTTTATTAGTCCACAAAGTTAATATAATATTTTGAATAACATACCAACTTTGCGGTGTTTTAACTTGAATTTAACGATATTGTCCTGCGGAACACCAGAAATCGTCCTTGACGAAGTTGGTTCCTCCGTATTCCTCCTCGACTTGCTCGTCTGACACTATGCTGTCTGCGGTTGCAAGCTCGTACCAAGAAGGCTCCTCGCCAAGTACGTCCTCAAGCATATTCTGCTTTAACTCGATGATCTGATCTCTCGATAGTTCGTCTATACCCATAATCTAAGAATTTAATTGGTTAATACTAGTGCCCTCCAAAGAGGGCTTTTAGGCTACAATTCCGGAGTGGGTCGCAAGCGTGCTTTCTATCAATTCAATGATGTCTTTATCTTCTCCGATACCTTCGTAAACAAACATTGTGACATCAACACCATATAGCTCTTCTCCACAAGAAACCGCATCGGATGCTTGCCTTGGAAGGTCTTCGATAAAGAAGCATAAATCGCTCATCGTCTCACAACAATCAACTATACTATCTGGTATATTCAGGAGGATTCTTCCATCCTCTCCCACCAAATGCCACTCATAGTAGCTAGGTTCAAATCTGATATTCTTCATAATTCCATTTAATTGGTTAATACTGGGAGCGTGAAACAGAATGTTCCACGCCTTGTTTGGCTTAGATTGGCAGGGACACGATGTATTCCTTCTTCTTCTTTCGTGTTCTGCTCTTCACATTGAACCCGCAGATTTCCCTCAAGTAAGCCGATGCGTTTCCGATGAACGGTTCGTTGACAATGAGCATCGGTCTGATGAGTCCCTTCTGCAACATCATGTTGTAGTCGATGAAATCGAATGGGTCTTCCGGGTCGTCAACCTTCTTCTCCCAGATACTGGTGTCAAGCATGTCAATGAAGTCTCCCTCTGGCGGGTTCTCCATCTCCACGAAACGCTTTGGTGTGAGGAGAATAGTCTCCTTTGCCTCATGCTCCATGAAGAAGTTCTTCACGACCTCATTGAACACACCGGTGTCGAACTGTTTCTTCTTGATCCCCTTGCTCTTGAGGATTGAGTCTGCGAAAATTACCTTTGTTGCCATATTCTAAAATAATTTTAAGGGTTAAACAATTGTGGTCAAAACCGAGCACGCATCGCTGCGCACCCGGCAGAAACCAATTTAAACAATTACATTATGATAATAGGTCCCGATACATCTCTGAATCGGGATTTTTGGCTTTACTGGTTGTAAAAGAAATACACGGTCATACCTCCAGCTCTTGAGAAGCTGAATCTCATCACTATACCCGTGTCATCGCAGAGGAAGTCGATGCTGTTTCCTGTCACAGTAAGTTTCTCGTAGTTTTTGTAGTCATTTCCAGTCAGATGCTCTACGATAGTACTATGCCACGCAGAAATCTCGTCAAGCGACCACTCTTCTTCTGACAGTGTTCCTCGTTTTGTCATCCTTATTCCTAGGACATGACCGGCGTATGATGCGAAAGATGGGAACCCTCCTATGAATCCCATAGCCTCGTTCTTGCCGCATACGTAGTTGCCCTCATCGAACAAGTTCTCAACCACCCAGTCGCTCATTACATTCTTGTCGTCTATAGGAGCGGCCATTAACTCGTTGATGTTTACTTCAATCTGTTTCATAATCTTTTAGTTTTTGGTTCGTGGCACCTGCCAGCGAAGGCAGGAATATGGCTAACATTCCACGATGGAAGCGAAAGAGCCTAGGTTGTTCTTCCATTTCTGCTGCTTACGGTCGTAGGAGAAGTCGTTTTCTCTCAGCCATTTCTTGCAAGCGTATCGTGACATGTACCTAGACTTGTCAAGTGCCGCATTGACACCTGAGTACTCGAATGTGTAAAATATGATTCTGTAGTTCATACTGTTTTGTGTTTGGTTTATAGTACCCTCCGAAGAGGGTGTTTGGCTTGTTGGCGTGGCTCTCGGTGTGGTGCCTTGCTGTAATAGTCTGATTTCAGAAGCTATTAGATCTGATCTGTCATATCATATTTGAGATGACAGATCAGTGATTATTGAGCTTCTATGAATCTTTCACCGAGCCACCACGCCTGCACTGGCAAGGTGTTGCTCTACGGATGGATGATTACTTCTCCCACTCGTCGATCTTTGCACTGATGGAGATGCCTGAGTCGCTGATGAGCTTCTTCAATACACCCATCATTCTCCAACCCTCTGTTCTGTACTCCTGCGCCTTCTCCTCAAGGTATCTGAGTGACTTCTTCTGACCGAGGAACTTGCCTCCGTCTCGGAATGTCGCACCATGGAAGAGGATGAGGTTCTTGCATGTGAAGTAAGCACCAGAACCCTTGTAGGCGCTGATGAAGAACTGGTCCATCTTCGTGTCGCTCTGCATCTTCTTGCGAAGTCTGTTGAACTTAACGATTGCTGCGTGCGCCTTGGCTACGTCCGGTGTGGAGGAAACCTCGTACACAAGTCTTCTCAGAGGAGAGAACACTTTCTTCTCCAGGTCGCTGACGAAGACGTTCTTCCCGCCGATTCTCACGTAAGGATTGCCTTTGCAGGTGTGCTTGTACACATCATGACCCTTGGCGTTCTTGCGGTACATCAGCTTATTCTCAACGTGATCCTGGAGACGAGAGATGTAGCTTTTCATCATATCCGCCACGATGTCGTTGTTGAACCATCTGTTGCGGGCAACATAGTTCTCGGAATCTCCGTTCTTGTACATCTTTGCCTGTGCGTTAAGCTCACGCTCAACGACTCTCCAAGAGTACTCGTATCCGTGGTTCTGAATCAACTGAGTGAAGCTAGTGCGCTGATCCACCTGCTTTCTGAGCATTCGGAACATCTGCGACATCACCCAGCGGCGGAAGAGAGTGTAGTGGTTGATGTATCCACCTTCCACCATCTTCTTCTCAACCTCGTCCATCACCTCGACAGGAATAGCCTTGCCGTTCTCAATCTTGACAACCTGGTCGGTGCCAAGCGTGCAATAGCATGAGGTGTCGATACCCTTTGCCTTGAGGGTTGCGATGCGCATCTCAGCCTTGCTCATCATGCGAGCAGGAGCCTCGTTAGCTGCAACTACGCCGTTCATTACTACTTCCAAGTTCTCACCAGTGATTGTTACTGTCTGTTTCATAATTCTAAAAATTTAATTTGGTTTGAAATTTATTTTATTAACTCTAGTGAATGGGAATTTTACTTCCCACCCTTGTTTGGCTCAATCCAGTCTCGGAGTATGATGAGGTCCTTGTCGGTAGGCGACTGCCAGAACCAACTGCCCCACCCCTCTTGCCAGGTCAATGCTCCGCACATAATCATCATCAAGACAAAGAACTCAAGCTCAAAGCGAGCAAACTCTCTTTGCTCACCGTACATCATGTCCTCGTCAGTCAATTCCTTCTCGGGCAAAGCCTTGAAGTAACTGTGACGGTGAGACTCAGAACGCTCCGACGGAACGGAGTGCTTGTAATGATTATACAGCTGTGAAATTCTAAGCATAATATTGTCAATGTCCCAGTCTTCCTTGTGAAAACAGCCCAGGGGAACGCCATGCTCACCATTCTTGATGAGGTACTTCCCGTCAACGCTAAGGCTTCTTGTCTGTAGGTTGATACGGAACTTTGCTCCATTGAGAACTAAATCTCTGCAATCTTCAATTCTTTTCATAATCTAATAGTTTGGTTAATAGCGTGCGCTCGTAGGGTATGTTGCGTGTCTGTATCTGATTGATTAAGACAGTCAAATGAGTACTGAGTGGTCCTGGATGTAATCCAGCGACAACTCGTACGATATGGACTGCTCGCATAAATTCGCCCTCCTTGCGCACCTTTCGGCTCGCAATTGCCTATCCGTGTCTCATGCGATACGATTATTGCCTGTATGACAGCGATATTGTACGCCGTGTTACGGGATGTACCGGGTTGGTATGGCCGATACATCCCGTGTTTGGCGGCGTTGGTTAAACTACACGCCCTTGACACGGAAGCGATAATTCACTTTAGTTTGTAGGTGTACGGCTCTAGAGGATTGTTGCATGAGTATATATCTCTGATTGTATCCAGAGGTAACGCGGAGGACCACGGCAATTAGCGGTCGGTCCCCGCGTTCTATCATCTGGATAATGAACATTTCCTCTCTTGCCGTACATTTTCGGCTTTGCAATAAGCTTAGTCTTCCTCTTGGAGAATGGCACGAATCTCTAACGGACTGATATTAGCTGTGTTGATACCGGGTGAAGCTGTCTTATAAGACGGCGAACCCGGTGGATTTACACAGCAGTCATTAAATTCTCTCCACTTGGAAGACAACCCTCGTGCTTGGGTAGAGTCCGCACCGATGGCTCGGCACATTCGTTTAAGTTTCTGATTAGGTACAGGAACGCACATTGCGATCAGACTTCGGCTTTGCTGAGTATGATCGTCTATGTTGTGGACCTGTATCATAAATCTCAGTCATCCCTGCGGACGTGGTGGTGTGCGCCTCCAATGGAAGTCAAGCGTGGCGGAACATATCTGTATTGCACTGATAACGCCTGCCTTGTGTGAAGGCACCAGTCTCAAGTTCAGGATGATTCGTCCTGATACTTGGACTGGATCCTTCTCTTTAAGAGGCAGGATGTTGAATCCCTCGCCCTTCTCCCATGTCCCTGTTCTGGGTCTCACGAATCTATAGGCTCATCACCAACGTATTGTACGCCGCCTTGCGAGTCTTCATCGCATTCTGCATACAGCCTATTGTGAAGTAGCCCTTGATTTCGCTCTCGGTCTTGCCCCTGTTGGCTTTCACGTTTCTGCCACGGCCTCGGTCTATGCAACCTACAGCCTGAGTCTTTACGTATCCGAGACCACCGACCTTTCTCTTGCCTGTCTTGACAGCACGAATGCAGTCCATGACAAAGGTGTTGAGTGTGTCGATGTCCTTCCTTACGTTTACGATTGGCAGTACCTGTGTAGCCCAGGAGAACTGACCGCATCCCTTGTATAGGTAGCGGTTGACAGAGTTCACAGCCTTGGTCATTGATATGTCTCTCTTCTTGATCGTGCGAGACTCTATTTCCTTTTGGAACGTCTTGATTCTCGTGGATGATAGGGAGATTGAGTGACCCTTGATGGAGAAACCGAGGAACTTGAACCAATGCTGAGCGTCAAGATACTCAACTTTCTTTGGGTTGAGTTTCATCTGCATCTTCATCAGCTCTGCCTCCAGTATCTCCATGGCTCTCGGATAGTCCTTGCCAACGAATAGCATGTCGTCCGAATAGCGTACATAGTAGCCATCCAAATTTGCAAGCTTCTCGTCTATGTGGTAGAGGATAACGTCCGCAAGCCAAGCTGCGACACTGCATCCTTGCTTGAGCGACTGATATTTCTCACCGAGTTCGTTGTTCTCGTCGAAGTAGATGTCTGTGTGGTAGTAGTCACGGATAACGTCAATCAACGCTGACTTTCCGTACTTCTCCTCCACCTTGTCGAACGCCCAGTCAACGTACTCTATCGGCACGCTGTCAAAGTACTTCGACAAGTCTGACTTCCACCCCTGGATTTCTCCCTCCGTGGCACATATCTCTCGTGAGACCTCCTGCACGACACGCCCACAGCCCAATCCCTTTTGGTAGGACGTGCATCGTGGGTGTGTCATCTCTGGCATCAGCTCGAAGAGGAGGTCGTTGGCAATCGACAGGACAACCCTGTCCACTGGCTCGTTCACATAGACGGTTCGGAAATCTCCGTTGTCCTTTGGAATCTTGGCCGTGTGCGGCGGAGCAATCTTGTACTTGCCGTCACGGATACGTCTGTAAATCACCACTCTGACCTCTGGCTTCGCGAGCTGATACATCTGGTCTTTTCTCATGTCCTTCTTGTCTATGCCCTTTGCGATGGCGTATTTCCAACGCTCGGGCTCGAAGAACATACTGAGGATTTTGTCTTCTTTCATAATTCTTCTTGTTTTGGTTTATAGTGCCCACGGATGAGCGTGGGCAATTAAGCTCTGTTGTAAAACTCCTGATACTCTGGTTTCATGCTGGAATCAATGCGGGACTGGCATAGTGATTTCGTTTCACTCCTGCCATGTGTGGTAAACGTAGACCAGCATCCACGCTTAGCGTCCCACACACACCACCATACTCTCCCATCAAGAGCGCGACGCTTCTTGGGGATAAATCTTTTTCTTGTCTCATTCATAATCTCTGTATTTTTGTTTGTAGGAGGGAGCCGAAGCTCCCCGTTTTAGGCTGCGCTCTTTGGAGAGATGCCGTGCTCCTCTATCACCAGGTCTATGACATCATCTGGCTCCTCGAAGTAACCAGAGCAACAGTCAACGTCTTCCCATTCCTCGCCATCGCAATCCTCCTTGTCTGGGTTGGCGTATACCTTGCGGAATCTCTCTCGTTTCTCAAGGTCGAATCCATACACGTCTCCCCACATCCACTTGCCGATGAGCTTTGCGTCCTCCTCCATGGACTCGACGGCTTTCTTGCGCCAGTTCTTTGTGTCGGTGTCACGCATCGCCTTGTATCTCTCGATGTCGCAGTAGGCTATGCCCTCTGCGTAGTCTCCCTGGCAATAGCCGCTGGTTGACCACTCAGTGAAGGCAATATCCTTCTGGCAGTGATACAAGAGATGCTTGAAGTCGTCCTCGCCTAGGTTCTCGCAGATTTCCTCCACGCAATCCTCGCCGTGGTACTCGTATGGCTCCAAGTCTAGCATAGACCATTCTGATGTCTTGCCGGTTCTTCTGTCGTAGGAATAGAGTGACCAAGTCTTGCCGCTCTTGTCGTACTTAAAGAACAGGTCATCGCACTCGCTGCTGTTGATGTACTTGATGATTTTCTTCTGAGGAACGTACTTGCATACGAGGTCTTTCAATGCGTCCTCCAATGAATGAGGGTCGCAGGAAAGCTCCTGTGTGTTGGAATAAGATGACAATCTCATCCCGCCATAAGTGCAGTACTCCCAGATGAACAATCCACACAAGTCCCAGTCGACGGCAGGGCACATAGGGCAATCGTCACGGTAGATGGTAATCCTGTAGTCACCTATCTCTCTCTGAGCAATAACGTTCTTTCTATCCATAATCTAATCTGTTTAAATGGTTATTAATTGTATCTCCCCGTGCAAGGGGAGATTGTTAGGCTACCTCATAATCTTCCTCCATCATGGAGTGAACCTCTTCAAGGTAATTGCCGAAATCGTACTTGATGTTGTACGTTCCAAACGCCCAGAAATACCATTCTTCGAGATACTCCCTATCCTTGTTCGCCTGCTCGCTGTCCTCTGCGGCATCAAGTCTGGCTACCATGGCAGGATACAAATCGTAGTAATCGTCGCCATCGTAGTCTGATGCCCACCACACACCTGTTCTGTGCTTAGGGTAGTCCTCGTACAGATTGGCAAAATTGCCATTCATGTGCTGGTCGTTAAGATGTAGGTATTTCTTCATCTCTCTGTTTACCTTGTGGGTAAACTCCCATGCAAGACCCTGGATATTCTTTTCGAATACATCGGCAATGTATTCTTCCAGATCCTCTGCGTCATCGAAATTTTCAAGACACTCACGATAGAGGCTCTCGATAACCGCGGCAAAACTTGCCATACCGATATAATCGGCTACTTTCTCGACAACTTCACCCTTGTTATTCATAACAACTTCTACAATATTCTTTTCCATAATTCATCTGTTTAATGGTTCATAATGGTTCCACACGATGATGTGTGGAGTTTTAGCTAATTATGGCGATTTCGCCATATTTCCTGTAGAATTGTCTGTACGCATCAAGCTCACTGAGAGCCTGGATATCAGTAATCTCTAGCTTGCCGGTATCCTTGTTCACCTCAGCTACTGAGAATGTATTGCCGTGAGTCCACTTGATGAGATCCACGCGTCTTGCCGCATTTTCTACTGACTCAACGATTTCGCACTTCAGTAAATCGTCATTCAGGATTTTCTCTAAATCACTCATAATCTAAATATTTTGGTTAATAGAAATCCCCACCATCAGGCAGGGATTGGTTTGGCTTAACCCTCACGTAACTGGCTCTTCTTGGCAGCGTTCTCAAGGGTTGTCTCAGTTGAAACGCCATTCCACATCGTCCCGTAGTGGTCCACGCACAGAACCCACAAGTCAAGCTTGTATGAGTAAGAGAAGATGAGGTCGGGGAAATTCTTCTGCATCCATTCCTTATCCTCTTCGCTCATGTCAGTGAGGAACCACTGGAATATCTCGCAGCATTCTCTGCCCTCCTCGTCCATGGACTCTGGGTATTCGATGTTCTCATAAACCGAATAGTCAACCTCGTAAATGTTGTTGCAGAGGATGAACGCACTTCCTAGCCAGTGTACGGCTGTGTAATAATCTGTTGTCATAATTCTAATATTTAGTTAATAATAGCTCCTACGTGTCTCCACGCAGGATTTTTGGCTTAATAGAGATACTTGTCTGTGTTCACTCCAAGGATATAGGCGAGTTCAAGCATCTTCTTTGCTATATTCTTGAACCAGTCTCCCACAAAATTGTGGTCATGGCATTTCCATAACTTTCCAATCTGCTTGATGTCGTAATCAGCAAACGCTATGTTTACGGTACTACACAACCCTTGGAGCCAGTCTGTAAGCAGACTAAGACGTGATAATCTACGCTTGTCGTTCTTTACCATCTCCTCGTGGAACATCTTGAATGCGAACTCGATTTTCATCTTGTCGCTCAAAACACTGACATCTACGTCGTCGGAGTGGATGGAATCCAATATATAAGAATACCAACGCATATTCTGCTCATTCATCTCGGCAGCTGTTCTGATAGCTGCAATTTCCTGTCTTTCGTTCATAATTCTACATTTTTATGGTTTAACATGGTTTCTGTGCAGATAGACTGCACAGAATGTTGGCTAAAATCTTCTAGGACGCATGTACGCACGCTCAATCTCCTGAGCTTTTCTGTCTACTCGTGCCGTACGTCTTAAATATTCACTCTTGTCGAGCTTCTTTTTCGCACACTCCTCGCTGATAACTGCCTTGTGGCTCGCTACGAGCCTGGCAAGGAACCTTCTGTCTTGGTCTGTCATAATTCTAATTTTGATTGGTTAATAATGGAGTGAGGGAATTATCTCCCTCACAAATTTAGGCGCATAAACTCATCGAGGTAGTATCTTCTGCCATAGATGGTGAAATATGCACGACCTCTCATCGTGTACTTAATCTCCTGCCAGCATCTGCAAATCTTGCCGTACCACTTGTATAGCACGCCGTCGTTGCTCTCGCTCAGCACAATCTCGATACCGCCAAGATTTGACAAGCAGAGTCCTGCACTGCCATTGGCCTCCTTCAATTCCTCGAACTGAGATAACAATGTCTGTTTCATAATTCTGTCTGTTTTGGTTTGTAGGCAGGCGGTACAATAGCACCGCCCAGTTTTAGCCGAGTCGCTCCTGCCAGTTCTTAACGAAATGGCACATACCACGGAGAAGTCTATCCAGCTCCTTCTTTGTATTAGTCGTGTGGAAAACAAAAGTTGTGCATTCTAGGATATTCCCATATACACTGAACTTGTCGTCTTTCACAAGCAATGTTGTATGTAGACCGCCATATACCATGACTCCGTCTATCTCTACATTGATGTTCTTGTCGAAATACAAAACTCTCTGCATCTCCTGTACCTTTGGCAAAATGCTATCCTTTATATATTTTGCCATCATAACGTCTCTTTCGTCCATATTCTGTGATTTTTTTGGTTTAACATTGTATGCGTGGGAATGCCCACGCACATTTTTGGCGTTACTCTCTCTTGTCTCCGTTCAGCCAGATGAACTGGGTCAGAGCGTCATACTTCCTAATCATCTGATGACGTGTGTCGAAGAGATAGAACTTCTGAGCCTCAGAGTCCACTATCTCGTCGCATATCCCTCCACGTGCGTGCATGACACACGTGAACGAACAACGGCTTGTCGCACGGACGGAGCATGAGATATTCTTGTACTCCCTGATTATCAACTCCATCAATCCGTAGCAACTCTGCCTGAACTCCATGAGTAATAAATCTTTCTCTGTCATAATCCTGTAGTTTTGGTTAATGGTACCCACGCAAGATATACGTGGGATTTTTGGCTTAGAGCAAACCCAGGCAGATAACAAATATGCTGTAATCTCCATTAGGGATAATCTCGATGTTGTCCTCTGTGAGCTTCGTGTTTATCCACTTCTGTACGCTCGGGAAATCGGACAAGTCAGCCTCACCGGAGTAAACCACGCAGTATGCGCCCGGCTGCAAGGTGACGCTGATGTCACCGCCAAGCAACTCCTGTGAGTCTCTCGCCGTGACTGGTGTCACGATGACGCTGTGCGAGTTGTCCACTCCGTCCACGTTAAGGGCGTTCATCAAGTCAATAACCTGTGCTTTTGTAATCTCTTTCATAATCGTAATGTCTAAATGGTTAATACTGGAATCCCACACCCAGTTAGAGCGTGGGACAATTAGGCTACATCTCCGTGAAGTCCTCCATCTGCTGAATCTGCCCGTCCAGGAACAAGCCTATCACGAACAAGCCGCACATCTCAAGAATCAAGGAGCACAGGACGGCTTGAAAATCTCCAAGCACAAATCCGACACCCATCAAGAATACACACACTGCGCTCAGCACGATAGCTGAGAGAAAAATACTTCTCTTTCTAATAAATCTTTCCATAATTCTAATTGCTATTTGGTTAATTATCGTACTGCCCAGGTCTCCCAGGGCAGATTTAGGCTGAAATTCCACAAGCACAATTTTCGTACTTCCCAACTCTCTCAGTTCATTGGCAGCATGAAATTCTCCAAGCGGAGCGTGGATCGCCACAGCTCACAGAAGAACCACCTGCCAATTATCGTACTGCTCCAGAATATTCCAAGCACAATTCCCCAAAATATTCCAAGCAGAATTACGATAATATTCGTACTTGCTAGCATAACAAATGCCGGCACACTCTGAATAAATCCAAGCACAATTATCGTACTTGCATAAATAATCTGTCTCGCTGTCATAATTCTAATTTTATTGGTAATTGTTCCGTAGCCACATACGACAATTATCGTACTGGCTACGGATTTTTAGGCTAGAACTGCAACGGTAAGTCTTTTTCCATTGTAGCTCATAAATTCTACGTGGCTGTATATTGTCTGTAAGTCTGCAATATACCGCTCCATCATTCTCCTCCCTCTGCAATCTAATGATATCGTACTCATAATTCAAATATTTTGGTTATTGTTCCCTACAAATGTAGGGAGATTAGGCGATTCCGGCAGACCAAGCGAAATTCTCTTCTTCCTCATTCAGTCTGTAGATACTGGAAAGCATACCAAACAGGCGAGGACTGCTGTTGACGAGTTCATCGTAGGCATCCTCTGCACTCTGGTCTGTTACATTAATACGTACAAGCGTCTTTCCTATCTTCTTCAAAATCTGTTCTTTCATAATCTAAAATGTTTAAATGGTTTGTAATTGTAGAGCGGAGATTTCTCCCCGCCCCGATTTAGCCTAAGGACGACACACCTATTTACCCCTTGTTATTTATTGTCTTGATTCTCTGCCGAAAACGTACCACCATTTTAACGGCTGCGGGTCTGTGCCACCCCTGTAACGCTTGAGTTGCGCCCTATTTTCCTTGCAGTGAATAGGGAAACTGCATGAATTTTATAAGTGTTCCCACTGGTATGTAAGTTGTCGCGTTGCCGTAATTTATTTCTATTTTCTTATAAATCCTATATAGGTCGCTCACTCCATCCACCACGATGGAGGGTCGATTTCTCGTGAATTTCACACGAACGCTCTTAAAACGTATAGAATATGAATTATGATTTCTTTCTAAACTCTCATCTCGCTAGATGATACAAATTTCCCTAGCCGTCGTGCCGTCTCATCTCATTCGACGCTCACGCCAGGAATTTTTGCGTATCTCTCGGATGGATGTCTCTGAGTAACACGTTACTCTCTCCCATCTCGGTGTGCCTCTCGCACTCTCGATTTGCTGAGATACTTCTCTTGATTTTTGGCAATTAGTTCCCTGAGGGAGAATAAATTCTCTCTCTAAGGTTAAGCCCACACACCACGACAAGGTTTCCAAAATCGTGTGGGAAAAATAAGGGTACGACGATCCGCGCTCGAAAAATTATCCGAGTGTAAAAAATAGGGATACGACTCCCCTACAAAAATTTAAAAACTCTGGCTAAAATCTCCCTGATGAATAACCATCAGGGAGGAGGTCCCGAGAAAGTTGGGGGGCTATTTTGCCCCTTGTGCTTCTGCTAGCTTCTTTTGTAGCTCTAAGATTTGCGCCTGTAATTCATCCACACTTGCTTTCTTCTTCCGTGCGACCTTTGAGCCGGCAGCAAAGGAGTCGTGCAAATCTTTTAGCTTGCTACCTAATTTTTGCGGTGTGTCAATAATTTTAGTTTGCTCGTCCTTTCCGTTCGTGTCGAACCAGGCAAAGAAATTAGGTAGCTTGTGAGTGTGCGAAAACTCACTCACAGCCGTACGGACACACTCGGTCTGCAAATTTAGGTACAATTCATTACCTAAAATAACTCTGTTTTCTAGCTTTTTCAGTGCCGATTTTGCAGCCTCAAAAGCTTTCTTTGCCTCAAGATATTCGCTATCTTTGCAGTTAGTTAATAACTCGCTCTTGTACTGATTAAGAGCCGAAAGTGATAAAACGACATTTTCATTTGCAGAAATTTCTGCCACATACTTTTTTGTATCCATAATACACAAAATTTGTATCTTTCGCAAAAGGTGCGTACCTTTGAGATTTATTTCCTTATCTCGAGTGCAAAGGTACGGACTTTTTTTCAAACTACCAAACATTTTAGCGATTATTTTTCAAAAAGTGCTTTATTTAGAATAAATCTAACTAATTTGAGTATCAAGTAGTTATGTTGTATTATGCAGTGTTATTCTGTATTTATAACATACCTTTATTTGCCATTTTAAGCTATCTAGAAACGGCTATATTTTGATACTTAGATAACTACAAAGGTATGGTTTTAAAAGTGGCTTAAATAGCCCTTAAAATGGGGTTGTTTGGGAACGCTAAAAATGTAAGCGTTTTACCTGTAATAGTGTAGTCTTAAAAGGTGCATTTAATATCCGCAAAGATACTAAGTAGCTAGCAAACAATATGTAATAAATACAATATTGCATTAATTACACTACATTATCAGCCAGTGGGAAAATAAGCTACGTAAACTTTGCGTAATTTCTTGTTATTATTAGTTAAATAATTTGGTGTTACAAATATTTGTATTAACTTTGCAGATGTAAATATAATTTGGTGTAGTTTATTTTGATACGTGGAAAAATAGAACACTTGAAGAAATGAATATTTATTCATGTTATTGTATATTTATGCAGTGGCGTAAGTAGTTGATAATTAGGCGGTTAAAAGAGGGTAAAAAAAATATAACATACCATTAACAAATATTAAAATTTGGCGGAAAATGTGGGAAAATAGGATATATTATATAATGTAACATACCATAAAGTGTTAATATATTTCGCAAAGTGGGGGTATACCCCTTTTTGGCTACACTTTTGGGGGCGGAAGTCGCCTCTTCTAAAAATTTTTTCTTCCAAATTTTTTCTTTTTCATTTTTTAACTCTATGTTATATAAAGATATTTTACCTTTTGTAATGAAAGTCAAATATTGCATATATATACATTAACGTACTACTAGAGGGATGTTCTATTTTTCCAAGTTCATGTTGTCTATTTATCAATAATGAATATCAATACATCATTCTCATGAACGTTAATATTGTATAAAAATACGTGTATTTATTCATAAAAGTGAATATTATTGAATATTTATACGTATTTTTGCAAAAGAAACGATACGTGCGTGTGTATTGTCGGATTCGACTAGGGTCTGGTTTTTTCACCACAATGTCAACAATCCCAGTGTTTATCGGGGTTTTATCGTAATTTTGATATTTAAATAACGTTCATTAATGGTAATTATATGGAAAATGGAATGGCGATAGACACCTTGCACTCCGAGCTTCTGGAGTTGTCTAGGGACTCGAGGTATAGCTTCGACAGGTTCAGGTGTGACTGGGGACGGATGAACGCTCCGAGGTACAATGAGCTGAAGGCTGGCTTCAGCAGGAGCCTGAGGGAGCTTGCGAAGGCGAGTCCCGTTAAGTATTGCAAGGGGTCGGGCATGTTCTACATGTTCAACGGCAAGGTGTACGAGCAGATACCCGTGTCTGTCGTCGAGCAGGCTTACCAGGTGCTGATGCTTGACCTTGGTATAGGTCCGATGATGTACAACGCGAGTGTTAGGAAGGACTCTTTCGTCTCCGTGATACAGAGCTACAACATACTGAGGCCATCGTTCTCGCTTGTTGCGTTCAAGAACGGTATCATAGACTTCGCATCCGGGTTGAAGAATCCGAGGGTGATGCCATTCTCCCCTGAGTACCACGTCACCTACTACCACCCATACGACTTCAACCAAAAGGCGAGGTGCGATAGGTTCGACAACTTCATAAACGAGGTGCTGCCGGATAGGGCTTCGAGGGAGATACTACAGATGTTCCTGGGACTGGGCCTCATAGAGAGGGGCATGGCGTACAACCTCTACGAGGGCACGGCATCCAACAAGGTCGAGCTGTGCCTGTTGCTGGTTGGCACCGGGGCCAATGGAAAGAGCGTTCTCTTCGACATAGCCTGCGCCTTGTTCGGGAACGACAAGATCAGCAAGATGGACTACGCCGAGCTTACCGCCGACGGCGACGAGGGCATGAGGGGAAGGTACACCACCAGGAACGCCATCTTCAACTGGTCGTCCGACTCGGACCCAAGGAAGTTCGGCAAGAGGAACACCGGGATGTTCAAGAGGATCGTGTCCGGCGAGCCTGTGCCGATAAGGAAGCTGGGCCAGGACATCAGCGACCCGAACAACATACCTTACCTCATATTCAGCCTCAACGAGCTTCCGCTCGCAGACGACTCCACGCTCGGTTTCATAAGGAGGCTACAGTACGTGAGCTTCGATGTCACGATACCGAAGGATAGACAGGACCCGGAGTTGGCTGCGAAGATAATCAAGAGCGAGCTTAGCGGCGTGTTCAACTGGGTCTTCGAGGGGTCGCTGAAGATAAAGAAGAGGAAGTTCCGGTTCCCTTCCGCTGAGGGCAGCAAGTTGCAGATGCTCAAGTCGCTCATAGTGAGCAAACCTATACTCGCCTGGATAAGGGCATACGGCATGAGGGGCGGCGCGGTCACGAAGGGTGAGATATTCGTCTGGTTCAAGTCCTCCGACCTATACGCCTACTTCACAAGGTTCTGCAAGGACAATGACGTGGAGGACAAGAACATCCCTCCTATCCAGAAGTTCGGAAGGGACATGTGGAATTCATTCGGCTTCGAGAGGAAAAAATCCTCGGTCGGGTGCGTTTACAAGGTCTTTGGCGCACTTGAGGCGGATCTGAAGCAGCAGTTCCTCATCGGAGAGGTCGAGGAGGAGAAGGAAGAGGAAAGAAAGTCGTTCATTCAGGATGATACGGACAATGGCGCACGGACATAAACTTCGATATATGGACAGGAGTTACATAAAGGAAATAGTTTCGAGGCTGTGCCGGGAGAGGGAGGAGAAGCACATCTCCCCCGCCAACGCCTCCATCAATGACATAATCAATGCCGTGAGGGAAGATGTCCTCGCCGAGATGAGGGAGATGAGGGAGATGTGCGAGGAGCACGTCCTCGTCGCTTGCAGGACACTGAACGGAGCGGCGATCAAGTTGTATGAGCAGCAGGCGTAGGTACACCGACAAGCGTCCGCTCCACAGCTTTCGCCCAGACCCACGGCATTGGACGAGGAAGGGCAGCAGTTGGAAGCAGAAGGTTGCATACGAGACTGAGGATGATGCTTGGGAGTTTCTGAATCAAAATCCGAAGTTAAAGGCACTTGGTTGGCATCCTTACTTATGCGAGGTTTGTTCAAAGTGGCATATTGGTAGATTACATAATAAATAGTTGAGATATGGAAATTAGAGTTAGCGTTTTAGGAAAGGTCGCATACAAAGGAAACGAAACTAGTGAGGATGCAGAAAAAGCCGAACTATATCCATTTGGAGAAGGACTGTATGCGGTAATGGATGGAGAAAATTTCGTTGCGTTAAGAGTCGTATCTGGCAAAAAACACAGCGATGAAAAAGGTGATTATTACGCGTGCGTAGATAATTACTGGGGGCATGGGAAAATCTCAAACTCTGCAACTATCATAGAGCATGAAGAAAGGTTGAAGGATTATATCGACAAGTGTTTCGGTCGTCTTGAAGCTATTGTTAAAAAAAACAACGATTGTATCAGTAGTTTAAGTGAAGAACTTGATGGCTTTATAAGTAATTCTCAGGATGATTTTTGCTCTATTGAGAAATCTCTTGAAAGAATAGAGAAAGATGGTGTTGGTAGTGGAAAAGGTATCAGCGAGAAGACATTATTGTCTGCTATCGAGATTGTGTCAAAACAGAAATAGTTGAGAATATGAAGAAGAAAGGATATTACGAATACATACCGCAGATTTACCCGAGGCGGCTTTGGGTTATGTACAATACATCCGAAGAAGAAATAGACAAATGCTTTACCAACATGAAAGGCGAGCCTCTTGTTCACAATGACGAGCCTATGAGTGAAGGAAACTACGGAGGCATGGTTTATGACGAATGTTTGAGTAAAGCAGGAAAATACTTCGGCAATCTCGTTGTCTTTCCAAAGAAGAAGGATATGACCATGAAGAATATCTGCCATGAGGCATATCACGTTCTGTCGTCTATCAACGATGCGTGCGATCTGGAAAGGATGTATAATGGCAGAAACGAGCATCAGGCATACCTTTTGGGGTGGATATGTGATTGCATCAACAAGGCTCGTCTGGGTATTGGTGATTTCGTTGAACTTAAAGAAGACAAGGAGGAATAGCTTATGGATAAAAATGAGAAATTAAAACTTGGTGACATTTACTTTGCGCCTAAAGAGTTTTTCTTAAATAATTCCGTCGGAAAGCTAAAGCAGCAAATAGAAAGTAATGCGGATGTCCGAGAGAACGGAATGGTTATGTGTGCGGTTATTGAGGATATGAATTCTGTTTTTCCACACAAATCGGAATATACAATAGCAGTTAAGCAAAAAGAGTTTGCACCTCCAATTAGGGCTTGTGTAAATAAGGACTATGACTTTGAGTGCTTTAAGCAACTTTCGAAAGCAGAAATGAAAGTTTATGGTCTGCTTTGGTTTTGTTTTGGAGTTTAATATAGAAGGAAATAGCTTATGATTAAGAAAGAAGATATTAAGGTAGGTCTTGTATTCACTTTGTGTGAAAGAAGGGGAAAGGATGAGAGAGGATGGATTTTGCATTCTATAGCATCTGGGGGATTCGATGTTCTGCTTAAAGACAAAGTGGATCTTCCGGTCTTGTTCAAGATAGTTGACATAAAAGATAACCGTGTTACAATCGAGACGGAACGTGAGTTTTTTGTGATGGGAAATAGTCACAATACGATTTTTGGTAAATTGGAGGAACAGTGGACTACCACAATATTCTGTTTCGGTATAGAGGAATTTAACCGAATTATTACAGAAACAGGAAAAAAATGGTTGTCTATGGAAGAAATCATCAATTTGCGTAATTGCGCAAACAATCTTTCAGAAGAAACCGTTAACAAACTGAACGGAGTGCGCGACATGTCGCAAGATGTCATGCTCTTTAATAGAATTACGGGGGGAGATGCAAGAAACCTATATCAAGAAGAATCACGACTACGGAAATGCCTTTTCTGAGATGTATGATGAGCTTGGTATCAACTACGGCTACGGAAAGATACGAGAGAAAGTGAATCGCATCAAGACGCTGAAGGATGGAGATGCTATGGTTGAGAATGAACCTCTGGAGGATGCGCTTCTTGATTGTGCAAACTATTGCATCCTTACCTTGATGGAGTATAAAAAGCATAAGGAACATGGCAAAGACTGATTTCAGGTGCAAGGACTGCATCTTCTATTTGAACGAGACGTGTAAGCACTCCGATGAGTATAGGACTACTTGTGAGGAGAATGTGGCTTGCGAGAACTTCGAGTGGGTTAATATTAAATTTTAAAATATTGTTATTATCATGGAATTGGAATTTGGGAAGAAGGTTGCCTGTGGCAACTATTACATCTTGAAGAAGTCGAGGAGCCTGTCCAAGGCTGAGTTGAAGAAGCTTCGTCGTGCGAATGGCATTCCTGCCGAGGTACAGAAACACTTGCAGAGGGGTAGCCTGCCTTACATCAAGGTCTCTACCATATCTGAGAACTGGAGCGTTGAGTTTGCCATCGGCATGACCATGTACGCTTTCATTGACGCTACTCAAGTCGTTATGGACGACGAGGGCAACAGGATGGTCTTTGGTGAGGACAGAAATCTCATGGAGAACATCTTCGTACAGATGATGACTGACACAACTCTCGTTGGAGACAAGGAATACCGACTTGGCAAGATGAAGCTTCAGCAGGAGTACCTTGATCGTGAGGCGAAGCGCATGAACGAGGTTGCCGATGCAGGTAAGACCGAGTATGAGCTTCGCAAGGAGAGCGATGAGGCTGTTCAGGAAGTCATCGACCGAGACAAGCACGCCGCCACCATTCTTGAGATGGGCGAGCATATCGCCAAGGAAGAGAAAGGAGGCGAGTGATGAACGAAACTACTGACAGGCTGATTAATATCATAGAAGATGCTACATCTATGAGGACAGCCATACGAATGGTTCTGGAGACGATAGAGACAAAGACTCTTCCTCCGTACTCATCTGTGCCGTGTTTTAACGATCCGTACATATCTGAGGACATCTTTAGCTGTCTGGAGCAAGCCTCTGGACAAAAGTATGACAGATAGGTTCTATTTTTTCTCTTATAATAATTATTTTTTTCATATTTGAAAACGATCGAGGGGTGTCATCTGTGAAGACGGCACCCCTCTTTAAACCAAATTAGAATTACGAAACATACTACAGAGAGCTGTTACGAAATCTCCTGCAAAGGTATATACTTTTGCTTTAACGAAAGAAAAGTCAAGTTTCTTTAACCAAACTTTAACGTTTCTTCTTCTGGAAATCTGCTTTCCCGTTTTTGAAAAGCAGACACTCCGCACATGAGTTTGGATAGTTGGCAGGGATGAAGAAATGCACGGTCGTGTCTTCCGTTTGTAACTCGTCCTGCTTAATCTTCGAGTAGTCTGCTATCATTGCTGTCGTCTTCTGCCACTCTGGGGACCCAAGTTTCTGCTTACGCTGGGCGATGACAAGGTTCTTCATAATCTCCTCTTTGGAAGTTGCCTTTGCCAACTCCTCTGGTGTCAAGTCATCCCCACTATTCTCGTCTCTTATTCCATTCACCTCTGCGATTCTCTTCTGAACCGACTCCAGTGACTCAAGTTTGTTCATCTCTCGCTCCAGTGCGTCCTTGGACCAGTTGCATCCTGTTCCCTGGAAAGCTATCATCCAACTGTTTCTGACAGACATTCCCGAACCTCTGAGGCTCGCATAGATGTAGTACCTGACATCCTTCATGCCAAGTTTCTTCGCCTTTTGGTAAACGTCAGGCGTAAGGTTGTATCCTGTAATTTCTCCGTCCATGATTTCAATCTTTAAAGTTCAACGTTTGCTGCGTTCTTGCAGCTTTCCAATTCTCCATTGATTTGCCGCTTATCCACCAGTCGAAGGTGTCCTCTGGAGACATATCCTTATAGTTTCCACTGGTAGCCTGTATCTTCTTGATGGCTCCTATCCAGTTGTTGTATACGTGAGGGTATCTCTTGCAGTCCGCTTTCTTCTGTGCGTATGAGTGCATTGGGCAGCAGAGGCATCCAATCCTATGGTATCCCTCATCGTACAACTTGCAATGCTCTATGCCAAGCGTGTTCAAGAATGTCCACACCTCTTCGTCCGTCCACTCGATGATTGGAGAGATAAGCAGCGACTCGTATCCTCTTATGCAGCCGATGGTGTGCTCATCTGTAGCATTGGTGATATTGATTTCGTGTACCCCACCCTTAGTCGGTCTGCCACGTTTCTGTGAGTTTCTTTTCTCACGGAAAGAATCGAGACCGTCGAGAGTGCCACTGTACTTGTGGTTCGAGATTTCTACCTCCTTTCTCGTAGCCCTTCTGTTGCTCTCTGCATGGCGTATTCCGATAAGAACACACTTGCCCTTCCCTATTTCTTCCTTATAGACACGGCAGCACCATCTCATAAGTCTCGTTGGAAGCACGCCTTCCTTTACCGCCTGGTTGTATATGCTGATTGACGGCTTGATCATCTCAACATCTGGGTAGTGCTTGCGGCCAAACCTTATCACTTCTGGTGGGTCAACTGAGGTCAGTCCCATGTGCGCTTTAAACTTAACACCTGCTATTTTCGCTATGTGGTAGAGACATTGAGAGTCCTTCCCCATCGACGTTGATAGATAAAATCCGTTCTCTGGGTCGTATGCGAGTGCAAGCTTCTCCGCTTTCCTTAGCAAATCGACAGAATGAAGAATCTTCTTCTGAAAATCCCTCGAGAACTTTGGAAGGATTTCTTCCAAGGAAAAATGTAATTCAGAATTTATCATAGTTATTGTGTTTTGTTATCTTTGAATACAAATTCCGCACGGCAGCAGCATTGGAGATGATAGGGACTTGGGTTCTCCCCTATCCTATGAATGTAGCGTGTTTGCTCGTCACAAATCTCGCAAGGATAGGAAGAGCCACGGAACACCTTGAATCCGATAGCTCCAATCACCTGCCCATACTCTTGCTCCGCCAGCCCCCACGCTATCGAAATGACCTGCTTGGAGTTTCGGACTATGTTCTGGTATGCGTTTCGGAACACACCCTTGCCGTACGAAGGCGTGGCGATGTTGATGTCCTTCTTCTGGGCTTTCGTCACCACAGATGTCTTGTATGGGTCCTTGTAGCCGGTTCGGATGGAAGATAATAGCTGCTGGTCTGAATATCCCATCAAGGTTCCTGCCTTGATCATCCTCACAATATCTTCAGCAAAGTTTCCGAGATAGACGGCGTTTCTTTCGGATGTTGTCTTTCCGTAGATGTCGCTGACGAGAAACGATTCTATGTTCTCGCTGTCAATCCCGAGAATCTTGCATGAAGCCTTAGAGTAAGCAGAGATGTTACTGTTGATGCTATCTTCTGCATCAGCAGTAACATTCTTGGCATAAGAGAGCAGGGCTGACTCGTTTGTGAGCCTGCCCGCACCTCTGTATCGCTTACTTGCGGCAATTATTTTCTGTGTCGATTTCCAGAGAATATCTGCAACATGGTCCTCGCAGTTTCGGATTGCCTGCAAGCGCTTCCTGCTGTAATCGACAGAACGTTTTAACTCATCCATAGGCTATTAATGGGTTTGGTTGTAGTGCTGCCAGTTGTTCTCATTCGGGGCGTTCCGATTCTTGTCCCATTTGATTCCTGACTTATTTGGGCGTCCAGCTCCGCGACCCGTACGTACGTTTCCACTACCTCCATTCTGAATATTCACAGTAGCTTTCTGCTCCTCGATGGCGTTCTCTGTCTGATTGTCCTGCTTTTCGAGTTCAACCAACAAGTCTTGCTGCTGTTCTTCTTTCTTCTCGGCAAGAATACGTTCCCACTCTCCTGTCTTTGGATACTCAGGGCATCTTTCAGAAGCAGTTTGCATAGACAAGAAGCCATTTTGTACAGCGGTAGCAAGATTATTAATCTGTTCTTGCGAATTGCTATGAACGTATGGTTTTATCCAAGCATTCATCTCCAACCCAGTCATAGTCGCCATGCAGTTCTCCTCCGTTCCGATACCGAACTTACAGATGCGGACGAGCTTGTCGAGGAATGGTGCGAGCTTCTGCGAGTCGTTCATAGCCATCTCCACGGCAGGAGAATAGAGAAGCTTGATGGCAACTCCAGGGAGGTCTCCAGACTTCAACTCTGGTGGCTTCACGGTGAACGAAAGCTCGTAGATGAGGTCGTATGACTTGTTGAGCTGGGTGGCGAATGCGTCTGAGGCATCTGTACCATTTAGGAACTCAGCCTTGCCCTCCACGTCTGTGATCATAATGGTCTTCGCAGCTCCGTTGGTGTCTCCTGCAACAGTGATGTCATCGCCGTCTCCCTTGAGAGTAAGTATAGGGAAAGCGTAAGCCTTGTTGTTCTCGCACAGGTAGGAGAACGCCTCCTCGTAGTCCTCTATGTTCTTCTGAACCATGGACCAGCAAGGACCATCCTCGTTACGAGCGTAAGCAACCGGCACGAACTGGAACCCATGTTCCTTCTCCTCGACGCAGGTATAGTTGTCGATACCGAAGACTTTCGCAATCTTCTTCAATATCTCCGTCACCTTGCCGTCCTTTGCCGCTTTCTTGAAACGATAGAACTTCTTGTCGTCCCAAGCCTCTACCCACTCTGTCTTCTTGTTACCCTCGTCGTTATAGTCATAGTACTTTCGTGCGAAGCAAACAAGGTCTCCGGTGAGAGCGTCGAAATGTGGATAAAGCGTGTCTCCTCTGTCGTAAGAGAGAGTCCTCGTCCCGAACTTTCCCTTCTCATCGAAGTAACCTACGATGGCGCACTCCGCTACCTTCATGTATGCGGACACCGCCTCGAAGAAGCGAATCTCCATGTCGTGCATGAGCCATCCCTTCTTGAACCTGTTTAGCAAGTCCTGACACTTCTCGCAGTCATCTCCGTGCTCATCGTTGCTCAACTCGAACTGAATGTCGTTTCCTGTGACGTGTAGGACGTGCTTGGTGTGAATGAGTTGCTCGAAAGCGAACGCTGTGCGCTGAATCTTCTGACAATACCACTTGTGATTTTCAGGGTTCTGCTTCCAGATGTCCGGATAAAGCTCCTGGTTGAAAATCTTGTGAGCCGTGGGATAGAACTCACGCAGGAAGTCGGCTTGTGTCTTGACGTTACGATACATCGTGTCCTCCGGCATGGAAACGTCTTCCTTGTCGGATACTGGCCTGTTGAGCGAATAATGCTCCATATAGCCATCTGGGATAAGCTCGTAGAATGGTTTCCTTACGAGCATCTCCCTCACATTATTTACCTTGATAGCATCCATAATCCTTTTACCTTTTTATTTTTCCTTTTAGTTAGGGTGAATATCATTCTGTAGAACCATGACTCAAAGAAGTCTGGGGAGTGGCCAACGTACTTCTTTGCCTCCTTTTTTTGTATGAGCTTGAATCCTCGGCTCTCGTTGTTCTCGTCACGGCGAAGCATCTTGCGCTCCTTCTGGAGTATTTGTCTGAGAGGTACCTTGTCGTATCCGTCTCCAGAATATTTTCTCTCAAGCAGCGACGGGTCGATGGAAATCTTCTTCTCCTTCACCATCCTGTAGAAGAGCCATGCGCACTGTGACTTCAAGTCCTTGTAGAGGAACTTGACTCCCTCCTCTTCCTTCTTGTTTTCCGCGTATGGTGCAGCCTGGTTGTTGAATGGGACGGCATCCTTGAAGAAGCCCTTGAAGTACTGGCCGATGCCCTGCATATCGTAGGTGAAGTTGCATTCCTCGACTCCCCATTCCTTCAACTTAGTCTGGACCACTGATACAAGCGTCTTTGAGTCGAGCCTTAACACAACTAGGTCTGCGCAGTGCCAGCCAATCCAGAGCCACATAACGAAGTTGTCGCCTCCAGTGAATGCGATGTCGGCGGATGCTCTTCTTACTCCATCGTCAAGTTGCGCTGAGTTGTCGAATATCTCGTCAAGGTCTTCCATCTTGATCATGTCATCGCCCGCCGCCTTCCAGTTCCAGTTGGCTTCGAGGTCGCGCATTCGCTGCTCCTCGTCCTGCTGCGCAAGGTTGGCGAGATAAGACACGTCGGTGGAGATGAGCTTGATGTTTTCGGACACGTCGGCACGTATGAAGGTGGCTGACTTGATGAACATCTCGAGCTTGGAATAGCCAAGTTCTTCGTAGCTGGGCTTCCATAGCTTGTCGATGATGCCACAGCACTGCTCGTAGACCTCCTCGCGCGTGTCTCCCCAGTAGATAGAGTCGGGTGTGTCTCCGTCCATGAAGCAGTAGCGTATGACTCCGTCACGCTCCGGTATGATGTAGCCATCTTCGTCAACCCACCAGTCGATGAACTTGCGAACCCATGACTCTGGGTCCGGGTTGCAGGTTATCCAGAATCGGTTTCTGATATGTGCGGCGTTTCGGTTGTTTGTCAAGAGGTACTTGAACTTCTTGTATGGGCATTGGGTTCCCTCGTCGATGCAGACGTAGGCGTACTGTCGTCCTTGGAATCTTGTCTTGAAGTCTTGGTACGCACCGGCATAATATGAGAACTTTAGCCACCCTCCGTTGAAGAAGTTCCAAGTCATATCATTCTGGGACTTGTTGTATGTTCCGAACTGGGAGAATAGCTTATATGAATCCGTAACCAAGGACTGCAAGTCATCCTTCTCGTTACGGAGGATTGTTGCGTGAAAGTCTGGATTTTTGATGTCTTTTAGGACTTCCATAAGGGAAGAGAACGACTTCGAACCACCTCGCGAGCCTCCAACTATCTTGATGTCAGCATCAATGGACAGCATACGCTCCTGTCCGCCACGTTGAGCAATAATCTTCAACTTGTCGGGGTGCTTCTTGTCTGCATCACGGAGAGACTGGATGTACTCTTGCGTGTAAATCTGGTCTCCGTTATCCGTTTTTAATCCTGAAAAAACCTCTTTTTGCATAAAATTTCAATATTTTCTGCAAAAATATACATTTTTTCTTGGATAATTGCATATTTATTCGTATTTTTGCCGTTGAAAATGTATATTTATGCAATTTTAGCGGAAGAACCGCTGAAAAAGACTATTATCTAACAAAAACTTAAAACATGAAAAGAGAAGAACTCTTAGCATTAGTGAATGGCAAGGTGGATACCACCAAGTTCAAGTCACTGTCCCAGAAGACCATCAATGAGGAACTTGATGATGTTTTGGAAGATTTGGGTGATGACGATGCAGCTAATGACAGAATCGTCACCAAGTTGGCCAACCGCTTGAAGCGAATGGACGGCAATGTTCACAAGAGCGTCTCTGACGAGATGAAGAAGAACAAAGAAGCCGAAGAGGAGCGCAAGCGTCAGGAAGAGGAAGAGCGTCAGCGCGCGGAACGCGAGAAAGACAAGAACAAGCCTTCCGAGGATTCTAAGTACAACGAGCTTCTTGCCGAGATCAAGGCACTGAAGGAGGCCAACGCAGAAAGGGACAAGAAAGCAGCGAGGTCCGAGGCTATCGAGTCTATCAAGAGTGGGCTGAAGGATAAGTTCGACAAGGCTGGCCTTGAGATGAACGATTTCTTCCTCAACACCGCTCTCAGTAAGCTGGAGATTCCAGACAAGGACATTGATGTCTCAGAGTTGGTATCGAAGGCGGAAAGCATCTACACCGCTGATTACAAGAGTGCGAACGGTGGAAGCGCCGTGCCAAAGAAGCACAGTTCTCCAGAGTTCAATGGCAACGGGGATATTGACGATGATATGTTCGCCGAGATTGCCAAGCGACGCATGAAGAGGTTCGGGGATGCTCCGAAAAAGGATTAATTCAGGATAACATTAATTTAAGGTAAAAAGATTATGGACAGCTCAATTTCTTACATGAACCAGCTCACAGCAGGCGGCGCCATTATGAATGGTGCGGCCATCATGCAGTGGGAAGGCGAGGTTGGTGGTCAGAGACCGGTGTTCGTAGGTCTTGAGGCTCTCTTCAAGAACTCCCTGGTTCGCCCACCTATTGGTGGTAAGTTGCTCAACCCATTCAAGGGTCGTGCGAAGCTCTATACCGGAGACCTTATCGAGCACAGCATCGGTTTCAAGGACGGCAAGGGTGCTACAATCAAAATTTTGAAGTGCTACGGAGTGTTGAAGGCTACATCAGCCGCGACCGATGTTGACATCTACATCAAGCGTGACGGCTACGTTCACATCCCATTCATCGGCGACAACATCATGGTTGGCCAGAAGGACTTCAAGACCAAGGCAAAGGGTGTCACAATCACCGCCGTCGAGGAGGTAACAATCACCGAGGGCGATGCGTGGAAGGTCACTCTTTCCGAGACACTCGGCTCATTGAGCGCAGGCGATGTTCTCGTTGAGGCAGCAGAGAAGGGCGCAAGTGTTCTTCCTATGGTGACGAACCCTAACTGTTTCGCACCAAACGACTACGACTTCGCTCTGTATGACGCAGGTGGCGACAAGTACCACAAGCCAAAGTACAACATCACATTCTGTATGTTGAACCATGACGTGACCATGTGGATCGACAAGATGGGTCCAGTCCCACCAGCAGTGCTCGCCATGAACACTTCCACCTACCCAGAGTGGTGGAGACCATAAACGTTCACATATTATAAAACGTAAAAGATTGATTCAGGATTATGGCAAAATTTGATATTAGAAACGAGATGATGGTCAAGTTCTTCTCAAGTAAGTACAACCGTGATTACTTGCAGAGCTACATCAATCGTGAGGGTATCCTCCGCTGCAATTACGGATGGTATCTTACCCAGGGTGAGATTGACCCTAACCTCACACCTATTGACGCAGAAGGCACAGCCCTGTTCAAGGTCAAGTCTCGTGAGCTGAAGCCTGCAACTATGATGAACCTTCGTGCTCCATTGGGCGAGGGCTATCAGAAGGAGAAAGGTGGTGCGAAGTACTATATGGCTTCCATCCCAGACTTCGCGGCAGACGGCTTCCGTGAGAAGGCTACCGAGCGTTGGTATCGCAAGAGACAGCTCCAGCAGGAGTTTGGAAACGAGGCCGACCTCGTAGACGAGTGGACAGACAAGGTTCAGGACCTGGTTGACTCACTCGACTCAACCATGACCTACATGGCGGCGAAGATTTCTTCTACAGGTATCCTTGACTGGTCCAAGATTGGTCGAGGCATACAGGACGAGGCGTTGTACAACGCTAACGTTCCAAAGGAACACTTCAAGAAGGGTGGTGCTCTTGAGTGGTCGAACGCCAAGTGTGACTTGCTTGAGCAGATGCGCAAGTTCGAGGAGGACTGGCGCAAGGAGAACATCCAGTACGCAAACGTTCCTCTTGTTTGGCAGATCACCAAGAATGACTACAACAACATTCTTCTCAAGAATAAGCAGATTGCAGAGTTGTGGCAGAGCTGGGCGAGGGCTAACTACATCGCATTCTTGCAGAACTACGGTCCTGACAAGGAGATGTTCTTGAAGTCTGTCACCGACCTCAATGGTCTCTCTCCTATCGAGATTGTTGACGAGGAGGAGCAGAATATGCGATTCGACGGCACTGTCGAGACCGTCCATGGATGGGCAGATGGTACTGTTGTTCTTCGCCCTGCTGGTAAGCCATTGAAGTTCATGCGCAAGGAAATCATTGATAAGGCTATCTTCGAGGACATTGGCAATGAGTACGTTGACGTGAACTGGGCAACAACCAACAACGGCCTCGGTTTGCTTCGCAACAAGGTTATCCCTAACGGTGATTACAACGAGTTCAAGACAGACCTGTTCATGGCATCTGTCCCTGCGTTGCTCGATTTCCCTTACCGCTGGATTATCGACATCACCAAGAAGGATAGCGACGTATAATTTTTAATTCGTAAACAGATTGTATGATTATGGATGAGGAGATGAAAGTTTACACCGTGGAGGACTACCTTATTAATAAGGTGAAGTTCGAGGTGCCGGACGGTGCGCTGAAGGCTATCATGGCTGACAGGGAGCTGGAGGACGGCATTGACCTCTCTGCCTGCGACAAGGATAAGGTGAGGCTCGCCTATGCAGACATACTGAAATGGTTTGTTCTCGGTCCTAGCAAAGTGAACAACACCTCCGACTCCGATAATGGATGGACCCATTCGGGAGGTGGGTATGACATGAGCGACGAGGACCGTGCGGAACTCAAGGCAGAGGCTAACGCCATCTACAAGGAGTTGGAGCCGGAGTCGATGCTCAAGAAGAAATCCACCTTCCGAATTACTTCTCACGGTGTGAAGAGGGCGAACTATTCCCCCTGGGGATGCCCTCTGCCACACATTGTTAAATAAGCCAGCTTATGAGGAGACCTAACATCATCAACGAGAGATACCCACACATCGTAAGGATTGTGAGGGTTGTCAAGGACAGTGACGAGGATGATCCGTTCGCTGACGAAGAGGAGAAGGAGATTACCCTGTACGAAGGTCCAGGACGCAGCTATACCGACACGACAACCGAGGGAGACAAGAATGTTGACGAGAACAAGAGGAAGTCATCCATTCCCGTAAGATTCGACGAATGGGAAGCCCAGAGAAAGCCTCTTGACGGAGACACGATTTATTCCAAGGTTGGTAACAATACAGAGATTGGTATGGTGAAGGACTGTGAGCCTGACAACAACAGGACGGTCATATATTGGGATTTCAGGAGGGTTTAGGCTATGGCAAGTGGATCGTTGGCTGAGAGTTTCATTCAGAACATCAGCAAGGAGATTGTCAGGAGAACAAAGAAGAGATGTGTTGAGATTATGTACAACACAGCCATACAGCTCCTGCATTCCGTGTCGGAGACGAAGCAGTTCCATGACGTGACTGGTAATTTGCTGAACTCAATAGCGGTCGGCATCTACTACAAGGGACACCTGGAGCGGATAGTTGACGCTACGGACATCGGAAGGCAACCTCCTACAAGATTATCTCTTGCCAAGGGAGAGAAATATGACCTCGACTTCTATTACAGCGGTAAGCTAGCGCGGCACATGGCCAATGGAACAATGGCACGACCATTTGTCGGCAAGGTTGGATCAGGTGGTCAGGACGGCGTTTCGGCGGCACACCGCTCACTCAGGCAGAGGCATGGCAAGGCTGACTACGAACTGATAGTAGTAGCACCGATGCAGTATGCCAAGTATGTCGAGAGGCTCAAGAACCACAATGTCCTCTCTGGGCTCCGTGATGAGATGCCATTCATTTTTGAAAGTAACGTAGTAGGAATATGATGACTATTAAGCAACTATACCAGGACGTGTTCGAGTCTGTCAAGGGAATCTGCGACAAGACTTACCTCAGAAGCAGACCTAAGTCTGTGGAGGACAGGATTGACAGTTATCTGGTGTTGTCCCTACCCTACTCCATCCGTAACAACGAGATTAACGAGTCTGGAGCCTACAACGACTTCACAACCACCGTTCAGATAGAAATCTACGTAAGGGATAAGGTCTCGGCATCAAACCCGAACGGATTCAACGTGAACGTGATGAGCGAGAAGGTCGAGAAGGTTTTCTCCATCTTTCCTATATCGACAGAGAATATTTTAGTTATAAGTCCGATTATCACGATGCAGGACGATGACGGAGACGGATTCGCAGTTACAATCATACAAGCGAGGTTACGAACGAGATAAGTTAATTCAGGTATAACAATTTAAAATATTTTAGATTATGGCTATGACAAAAATTGACCAGTTGAAGGAAATCTTCTGCGGTCCTAAGTCTTTGCTCTTCCAGGATTCAAACGTGGACCTCTCACAGAGTACTTTCACTTTGACACCACAGCTTGAGCTTCCTGTCGAGGTTGATACCTTGAAGGCCACCATGGACGACCCAACCATCAACCACTACAAGGTTATTGGCTTGTCTGGCGACTGGGCTACAACCGCGGAGCTTGGTGACTTCAACATCGAGTTTGTTGTTCCTTCTAAGGCTAAGGCATTGCTTACCTCCATGTTCGGTGAGGATGCCATCTCAGAATTGGAGGCTGTTACTGTTAATACAGGCGATACTCAGCTTGACGGTGCTTACCATGGTGTATCTCTTGAGCCTAAGCTGTTCAAGATTAAGGGCACCATCGTCATCGTTGACCAGGAGAAGAAGAACCTCATGATCGTGACCAACCTATCTCTGTATGCGACCATGCAGTACGACGACACTGGCACTAAGCCTGTTGCGTTCAAGTTCACTGGTTCCGTTGAGGGTGCTGGCTTGAAGAGCGTTGCTTGGTTGACCAAGGGTGATGCTGATGCTAACGTAATGAAGCTCACCTATACAACCGACAAGGCTACTACTCGAAAGCTTGTTCCATCAAACAAGCGTAAGACAGGTTTGGTCATCTCTTATAACGACGGCTCAAACGACATCAAGGAGAAATACCAGGATGTGCGCTTCTCTGACAAGGAGTGGGCTGACGACAGCAACTGGGAGACAGTATAAGGACGTTTCTTCTTTAGGTAAAAAGATTCAGGATAACAAAATCGCAATGGGCGGCAGGCTAACGACAAGCCGTGCCGCCCTTCTTGTTTAAAATCATACAATCATGGCAGATGAAAAGAAAATAGAGCAACCTCAGGTGGACTTGCAGAAGTTGCTTGACGACGTGCTAAGCGAAGAGCCTACCGAGCTTGTGTTCATGGGAAAGAAGCGCAAGATCGGTTGGCTCCACAAGGGAACGATGAGAAAATGCTCCCATATCGCCATCAAGGAGAAGGACGAGTGGAAGCGCAACGTGAAGATTTGCGTGGCCATCTTACTCAACAACGTCTGGAAGATACGATTCAAGTATTGGTTCGTGTGGCGTTGGCTCTACTATGTCAAGGACGTTGACGTGGCTGAGGTGCTGAACGTCCTCGACAAGTCTAAAAAAAAAATTCCATCGAACGCATTCTCACTGGCTACCATATTAGCGACCGGGATGACGGATCTGATGATGTCGATGACGAGGAAAGAAGCAAAAGCTATCCAAGCCGAACAAGCTGGGGAGCAGCATACTCACTAGCGGAGAAGTTCGGGTTTCTCTTTGAGAGAAAGTTTGGCATCGCTGCCTACGACTACTGGTGGGGCTACACTTCGGCTCAGATTGACCTGATGGTGGCTGACCAGCCTCTCGTTGTCTATCCAAAGACCAAGAAGGACGGTCCGAAGAAGCATACCCTTAGCGAGATGGACGCTCTCTACGACAGATGGGAGGAACAGAAGAAGAAGGAAGGAAGCTTGGTCGGAAAGGCTTTCTCTCTCGATGATTATCTTAACAACAGAATCTAAAACTTTTAAATTGTATATATCATGGCAAGTGGAAATCTAGGAGAACTTTGGTTTAACCTTGGTGTCAATGACAGAACCTCGAAGACTTTCAATGGAATATTGAGAACATTGAAGGAAACGGATGGCTCTGTTAGTGCCTTGAGGAAGAAGCTTGAGGAGCTAAAGAAGTCATCCTCCGAGGCTGACGGTTTTGACAAGGCTTTGCGTAATGCCATCAAAAACGCATACGACTACCTTGGTATGCTTCAAACAATAAACAAGGAGAGGTCAAAGATTGCGGAGCTGAAAGTCTTAAACAAAGACGCAAAAGACCTTTCTGAGCTAGAGCGTGCGGATGGACTCTTGAAGAAGATTAAGTCCGACCTCATGGATTTGCAGAAGAAGCAGTTCAATGGTGTTGATGTGGCGGATCTAATGCCATACCAGAAAGCTTTAAGAAACACCATAAATGACGTAAGAACTCTTAGCAGTGCCTTTCAAAGAGACAACTCTCTGTCTGTTGCCGCAAGTAACGCTGCAAGGTTGAAGATTGAGCTTGAGAAGGTAAGCAACAAACTGTCTGAGATTTACAGCAAACAGTCCGATGGATTACGAAAGGGATACAATACGAGCTATCTCCTTTCGGCAGGCAACACCCTTCGCGGTGTGAAAACCAGAATCGGGAACATGCTTGGTAGCGACGACTTGCTCGCAAACGAGACCAAGTTTAAGTCCTTGATTTCCGACATAGCTTATGCCAGCGAGAAGGCAAAGGGTAAGCTCGCAGAGTACAACAGGGAGAAATCTCGAAGTATTGAACTTGACAGAAATAGCAAGAAGGAGCTAGCCAAACTTGATCAGCAAGAAGGAAGAGCAAGAAGTATTGCTGAGACAATTAGTAAGGTAGATAGAAAAATTCGCGAGTTCGGCGAAACTAGGGATGTTAGCATAAAGCTTGCAGCCAGCACAACAAATATTGATGGTGCGATAGCAAAACTATCAGACCTTAGAAGCAAACTCGATGTCGTTGACATCAGTAGCAAGAAGGATGTTGCAAACCTTGTTTCTGAGTACAGAATCCTGTCAAACGAGATTGGCAATACTAAGTTAAAGCAAGATTCCCTTAATAGAAGCATCGAGGCACTCTACAGAAAAAACGCCAATAAGGTTACAGCTAGAGATAACTCTAACGAGAGGCAGAGACTAAGAGAAATTGACATCGCTCAGAAGAGGATGAACTCTCTAGACGATACGTTACTGAAGCTACGAAAGGAATTTGGCGAATCTGTCCGATTGCAGGTAGACACGACGCAGATTGATGCAAAGATTAAGGATATAGAGAATCAGTTTGCATATCTCAAAAAGATACAGAACGACCTCGCAAACGGCAATCTTTCATCTCTTGGCCTTGTGTCAAACATCGGAGATGGTAGGGAGGTTCAGCTTGCAAATAGAGTTGCCGATGCTCAAAGAGCGGCTAATAGAGAGGCGCAACGCGGCATTGAGCTTGAACAGAAGCGCCAGCAGGAAATTGCTCAGTCTGCTGCAAAGGTTCAGTCTGATTTGGTCCGCGGCTTCGAGAGAGCCAACAGTCATGCAGGAAAGTTGAATTCAACCGTGCAGGATTTGAAGTCACTTTTCTTGCAGGGAGGTCTTGTGTTCGGCGCACAGCAGTTCGCTATGAGCATCATCACTACTGGTGGTGAGATGGAGAAACAGCACATTGCTCTTCAGTCAATCCTTGGCGATATGCAGAATGCGAATACAATGTTCAATCAGATTAAGGAACTTGCTCTTAATTCGCCATTTACGTTCTCTGAATTGAACCGAGACGTTAAGCAGTTGGCTGCGTATGAAGTTGAGTACGATCAGCTATACGATACAACCAAGAGACTCGCAGATATGTCTTCCGGTCTTGGTGTCAGCTTCGATCGTATCGCATTGGCATTTGGTCAGGTTCAGGCTCGCGGTTGGCTCGATGGTAAGGAACTTCGTCAGATTGCCTATGCCGGTATTCCTTTGCTTGACAAGTTGTCGAAGTTCTACTCTAAGCAGGAGGGCAGAAATGTATCTACATCAGAGATTAAGACACGAATTTCAAACCGAGAGGTTAGCTTCGATGACGTAAAGTCTATATTCTGGCAGATGACTGATGCAGGTGGTCAGTTCTACAATATGCAGCAGGTTCTGAGTGAGACTCTGCTTGGACGTTACAATAAATTGAAGGATGCCTGGGAGATTATGCTTGCCGAGTTTGCGAGTGGTGATGCGCTCGTTGGTAAGTTCTTCAAGACCGCCATTGATGGAGCAACTGCTCTGGTTCAGTCCCTGCACACTCTTGCGATGCCTATTGGCGCAATATTCGCAGGCTACGCATTCAAGAAGATGGCGGCAGGCAATACGGCTTCCAGCTTTCTTTCGAATAAGGCAAATCTCGCATCTAATATTCAGAATAAGGTATTGCAGGGCCAGGCTCTAACACAGATAGAGCAAAGGATTCTCGCGACGAAGAATCAGATTACAGGAGCAGACCTGAGGGCACTGGCTAACGCAAGAGCATTGACTACAGAAAAGCTCAATCAGTTGCGATTATCTGGAAAAATCACCGCCGAGCAATATAACATATATAGAGGTATTGTTCTGAGACAAACAGGAGAAAAGACGGTACGTATGCAGATGTTGCGCACATTGGCGACAATGCGTTCTATGTCTCTTACTACCACTTTGTCTTCTGTAAAGAATGTGTGGACAGGATTCCAGGCATCGGCTTTGGCTGCATTTAGAGTTATAGGTACAGGAGCTAAGAGTCTCGCAGCTGGAATCTGGTCAGCTATAGGAGGTTTACCTGGCCTTATCATTACCGCTGTTACTTTTGGTATCACATACGCTATCAGTGAGTATCAGGAGCTCAGTCAAAAGATAAAGCAGACGCAAGACGAAATAGCCGATAAAAACAAGCAGATAAGAGATTTTCTCCGTGATAACAACGTGAACATTGCAATATCCGGTGGCGACACAAAGGAGATTGACAATATGATTGATAGCTACAAGGAAAAGTTAAAAGAGCTTGCCCCTTATAGTTACAAGAATATGCTGATGACAGCAGAAGAAAAGAAAAGCCACGCTGATCGTCTTAAGTATCTTGAGCAAGAGATTAAGCTGCTAAAAGAAGCCAATGATATTGCGAGCACAAAGCTCAGCAACAGGGGCTATTATTCGGATTTGAGTGATGCAACGGAAGATGTTATTGATGCCTTCAAGAAGAGAGAAGAGATGCGTGTGGCAGCTATGGCTTCAGATGCTTCTGCCGGAGATAAAGAATTGTATGCTAACGAAAAAGCCTACGACAACTATATCGAATCTCTCAAAGATAAGCTTGCAAAGAAGTTTGGAGACATCGGAAAGGATGAGAAAATGCGCGAAGCCGCAATGCAGGCAATGAGCGGTATATTCTCGTCAATGGGTGTGCCTGAGGATAAAGCTGATATTATCAGAACGTCAATACTACAGGCGTTTGGATGCGGAGATAAGAGTGCATGGCTCCAGTCGGAAGTTTCCAACAGCATGATTTCTCTTATTGATAAATCGTTCCCGATGATTGGAGAGAAGATTAAGGCTAGTATCCCTCTCAATGACGCAGAGAAGGCTAAGGTTAAGGAGCTGATGAATGATGCCAAGAACGGTCTCATCAGACAATATCCGGAACTGGAACGTACTCTTCAGAATATGCTTGCTGCATCAAACTTCCAGGCTGTTATCAGGCTCGTTCTTGACGGTGGCGAAAAGCTGAATAACTTGCAGAGTGAGCTTGTGAAAAGAATACCAAGCAGATATAGCGGTCTCATTATGAGCGAGACATCAGGAAAGTACAAAGCGTTTGCAGAAAAGTGGGGCAAAGAGGATAGCTGGTATTCCGCTAGAAATTCAGCGCAGTCTGATATTGATAAAGCCAAGAACGAGTATCTTTCTGCTAAGGCTTCTAAAGCAAAAAATGCCGGTGAGCTCTATACGGCTTGGCAGACGGTAAAGCAGGCCGCAAAAGATTTGCTTTATTATGATTACGAAGGAGCCGGCAAGAAGTCAAACAAGCCTGTAAAGAATAATAATGGCGGTAGTAAAGAGGATGCTGAGCTCAAACGCTTGCAGAAACGTATCAGCTTGTATAAAAAGATGTACGCTGAAATCAAGAAGTTCAAGGAGCTTTACGGCGAAGGCGCCCTTGGGCAACTTGCCAACGACGGAGAGTTTGAGGCCATCTTTGGTGACAAGAAGAGGTTCCCTATCTCTGACTACACCAACTACGAGACTTCCATCAAGGAGCTCTTGAAGACTCTCCCTGCGTCAACAAAGGATAGATTGGACTACGCTGCAAACGAGAAGGCAGGTATTCAGACTGAAAACCGAAAGCTTATTGAAGACCAGCGCAGAGACGAACTGAATGTACTTAATAAGCAACTTGATACTATATCTGAGCAGTATGAGACATACAAGAAGATTTATGAGCTGACAGGAAACAAGAAGGGTGCTCAGAATATAGCTTTCGGTGGAATTGTTCAGTTTGACACTTACAAAAAGTTCCTGGAGGAACAGCTTGACATTGCGGTAAAGCACGACAACGTTCAGTCCGGTCTTGACTTGACTACGGACGAGGTTAAGGGAATGAGTCTTGAAAATGTCAAGGATAAGTATGGCGAGGAGACTCGTGTTTACGATATCCGCAAGAAACTGGAAGATGAGAACAACAAGATCAAGAAGGAGACCATCGACCTGATGGCTAGTCTTATTGAAAAGAATGCAACCATCGCCCAGCAGATTGAGGATGAAAACCGCAAATACGAGGGACAGCTTGAGCTCATCAAGGGCATCGAAGACCCACAGATGAGAGACAGAGCCAAGGCAGGAGCCACAAAGACTCATAACGAGAACGTTGCGAAGCTTCAGTTCAAGCAGTTCAAGCAGGAATCTGATTGGGTTGCTATCTTCGATGACCTCGACAGGGTATCATCGGCTACAATCAACTCGATGATTGAGAAGATTGACCAGTTTTCTATGACTACCGGTTTATCTGTAGAATCCATCAAACAACTCAGAGATGCACTAGATAAGCTCAGAAATGAGCAGATTAGCAGAAATCCGTTCGGTTTCATCTTCGGAGGAGTGAATCGTGGTAAGGCTATCGGGAAGTTCATAAATGAGCGTCTTGGCGGCATGGGCGATACTGCGAAGATATTCGTCACCAAGGAGGAGGCTTCTAGACTTGGTATCGCAGGCGGCGTAAGAACAAAGGCGAGTCTGAAGAATGATCAGCAGTCAGCGTACGCCGACTCGTCTAAAGCAATCTCTGAACTTGCGACGAAGATGCAGGCACTCAATACGGTTCTTGACCCGGTAATCAATCTGTTTAAGGCTATGGGCGAAGAGGATTCAATCCTTGGTCAAATTGTTGGTGGAGCATCAGGCGCATTCTCTTCGGCAGCAAGTACAGCTGGAGCCTTTGACACCCTAAGTAAAATGAAGGATCTTGGATTCCTTGAGGGGGCTGGTCCATACGCGGCAGCCGCTTCCGCAGCGTTGAGTATTGGCGGTTCGCTCATCAAGGCATTCGGCGCAGACTACAGCAGTTACGAAAAGGCGAAGGCTGAGTACGACAATCTTACCTCCATTTGGGATTCCCTCATCTCCAAGAAGACTGAGTATATGAATATCCATTGGGGCACTGAGGCTACAGAGGCATCCAAGGAAGCTCAGGAAATGCTTAAAGCTGAGATTGAGCAGACCAAGATTATAGCACAGAAGAGACTCAATTCCGGTTCGTCTATTGGCTCCCACTCTATCTGGTATCGAATGTGGAAGGGTTCGTACAAGTACAACGGACAGAACTGGCGAGATGTTGCAGGAGAAATTTCTTCAAAGTATGGCGTTCAGTTCAACAGCATGGAAGACTTGCTCAACATGAATGCTGACACTCTTTCCGAAATCAAGAAGAACTATATTGGTCTTTGGTCAAGCATGGACTCTGATTTCCGTGAGTATCTCGAAAAGCTCATCCAGTATGGAGAGAAGGCAGACGATATGATTGAAGCCTTGACGGAGAAATTGACCGGAAATAAGTTCTCTGACTTGGTGTCTTCCTGGGGTGATGCAATGTCAACTATGGCTAATGGGTATGAAGACTTGTTGGATGGCTTTGAAGGAAAATTAAAGAACACCATCTTGAACTCCATGGTTGAGAATATATATGGAGACAAAATCAAGGCTCTTCTTAAGAAAACGCAGGGGTACGCTGAAAATGGAGACAACATCAAGGATTCTGGCGGAAATGTAATCTCTGAGTACACTGGTGCTGAATATACTGATGTTAAAAATTCCACAGAGAACCTTGCAAAGCAGATAGAGGCGACACGAGACTTTTTGAAGAAGACCTATGGTTGGTCCGACAATAGCAGTTCTTCGTCAAGAAACTCTGCGAAGGGAATAACAGAAGAAGAAGCAGAACTTGGTCTGTCGTATCTTAATGCTATTAGGTTGGATTGTTCTGTTATCCGCGCAGAGCAGGCTAAGTACTATCCAGAGATGAGCGAGATTGCGAAGTCTCAGCTTACCCGGTTGGAGATGATTTCTCAGAACACTCTGAGGAATGCTGAGGCAGCAGAGAGGATTGAGACCGTAGTGACATCATTCAACGACAACTTCAATAGAGTCCTTGTCGGAACTAAGTTATTGCATGTGAAGTAAATAATTCGGGAGAGGATCAATAATCTTCTCCCATATTTGTATTTTTATACAGTTTTATTTGCATATTTATACAGAAAGTATTATCTTTGCTGCATAAAAAGTAAATTAAGGTATGGATAAGTATTTCAGGATATACTTGCAGAAGGAAAAAGATGGTGCCGATGTCATCGACACCATTGAATCCTTCGGCATGTACTGCATGGAGAATCCGTTCAAAACTTGCTCTGACGTTAAGGAACCGATCAAGAGAGTCTGGAATGACGAGCATGGAGACGATGAGTACATTCCGAAGGAAGGCCTGTACATGGCATCGTATGAGAACAAGGTCAAGTTCGGGTTCAAGGGGAAGGCTTATGGAGCAAATGAGAAGCTGAAAGCATTCCTTGAATATCTCCGTGGCGGGATGATGAAGATGTACTGCGAGTTCAATGGGATTGGTAGGAAGAACGTGAGGTTAAAGAGCATCGACCAGACATTATATAGGAATGTCAGTGGAGACGAGGATATTCTCACAATTTCCATCACCTTCAAGTTCAACGACCCGACAACGGACGTGAAGCCTGTGAAGTCAAACGGAAAAGTCACGAACCTTCAATAATAACGAACATGAGTAAATTGAACATATATCATAAGGATGGCTCTTTTCTGACAGATGCCAACGAGGAGCAGATAACCATCAAGGGATTGGAGTACTCCGATTCTTGGATGGGCGAATGCTTCGTGACCATAAGCATTAAGAACGCAGCTCCGGTTAAGTTTGAGATTGGTGATTATATCATGTATCGTGGCGAGAGGTTTGAGCTTAACTATGATCCAGGCAAACAGAAGCAGGCAAGGAAGGATAGCTACGGAGATGGATTCGTGTATGACAGCGTTAAGTTCAACGCATTACAGGACGAATTATCTAGGACGGAGTTCTTGGATGTTGTTTTGAATGACAATCAGCTTCACTATACATCATTACCAAAGTTTCAGTTCTATGTTGAGACCATTGACGACTTGCTTGACAGAATCCAGGCGAACTTGAACGAGCAGATTGATGTGGGTAAGTGGAAGATTTTCTCACGCAGCAAGAGCCGTTCAATGCAACGTGGTGTTACGGAGGCAGAATGGGACGAGGCTTATGGAGAAGGAACCGAGGATTTCTCTGATTTCGACTCTAAGTCAATCACGATCGACTCGAAGACTTGCTGGGAGGCATTGGCTCTTTCCAACTCTGAATGGGACATCAATTTTATAGTAAGGAACAGATGCGTCTATGTTGGCACTGCTGGCGTTACTACTCAAAATATCTTCAAGTATGGCCTTGGAAATGGTCTCTACGAGATAGACCAGAACGCTGACTCAGATCAGAGCATCATCACTCGTCTCAGGGCGTATGGCTCCGAGAAGAATCTTCCTGAGCATTACTACGCCGACCTTGGCTCTACCCCATTTCTGAACATAACTGGCGATTACAATGCAAGCTCGACAGAAAACGGACTATCCGTAATGTTAGAAAACTCCGAGTTTAACGGAATGTTTACGAATATAAAGTCGGAAAATGGGTCTAACATGAAGCGCGTTCTCGTATCATGCAAGATTGACGACTATCTGTTTGATGCAGAGTTGGAGCTTGTGTTGAAGGAAGGAACGACTTGTACAACAAGGTTACTTATTGATAATGACAAGACGGTTTCTGATGCAGTAAAGGCGAAGATTGATGCAGGATTTAAGCAGGTACTGTTCTTGTCTGGCGCAAAGGCAACAAAGTTCAACAAGAACAGGATTAATTACGTACAGAACCTTCCGAACAACATGTCAATCAACAGATTGATGTTGCCAGGATTTCCTCGCTTGTCGCTGAAAGAGTTCTGGGATTCCCTTACAGACGAAGAGAAGAAGTATGTCAATCCAAGCAGACGCGAACATGTATTCTCAACGGACAAGTACCGTCCTTACATTGACTCCATTAATTTGGAAAAGATCGGTCTCCGTTCTGCGTCACAGTTCTTTGACACGGATGATAAAACGAATGGTGTGATTGAAATCTACCCTACTATCGAGGAAATGGAGATTGGCGGTGTTCGTGTGGATGAGATTTACACCGGGTCTAACGTGGAGGACAACGGTAGGTTTGATGACGGCCAGACAGTCGCAAACATCGACATCTATCTAAATCCAGCCATTGACTTCGACATCAACGACCTAAGAAATGATGACTTCACCATCAGTATGAAGGATGGCATGTGCGGAGGAAGGGATTTAAAGGTTGCTTCTTGCAGTAAGATTGATGGAAAGTGGAGGCTGACCATAGAGAGGGTAAAGGATGACGCACTTAATCTTTGGTTCCCATACAAGGACTACCAGATAAAGAAGGGCGATCATTTCGTCCTCACCGGCATTGAATTACCTGACTCGTATATCCGTGCCGCATCCTTGAAGCTCCTGAAGTATGCCATTGCCCTACTTGACAAAAACGACTACACTCGCTATGTGTATCAGCCTAAGGTGGACGAGATTTTCATGGCAAGGCAGCACGATCAGGCTATGGACGATAAAACAGGGACCATCAAGAGCCTGCACGACACATTGAAGGCAGGAGACTTGATGAGGTTCGAGGACGAGGACCTGGGAATTGACGCAGAGATTACCATCGACCAGCTCACGATCAAGGAGGAAGATGGCAAGATTCCGACATACGACATAACACTTCGCGAGGACAAGGAGGTTGGAACCATTCAGAAGATTCAGCAGCAGATTTCTTCTCTTGAGAGTGGAAATGGCGGCAATGGTGGCGGACTAACTGCATCTCAGGTTAAAAGCCAGGTGGCATCCGAGGGAAGCAAATATTTCCTCTCCAAGCTCAAGGACGACACCGCCGCAGGCATAATCACCTTCCAGCTGCTCCAGAAGTTCCTGAAGGGCATAAAGGTCGGGGCGAACGGGGATTGGACTCTTGACGAACTAGATAACACCCATCTAACCACAGATTATCTACAAGTCCGAATGAAGGCTATCTTCGAGACCTTGGAGATATTGCATACGGACACATCGGGTGGTGAATTATTCATCACCCCAGTAGGCAGTAACCGAATATTGAAGGTTGAGGAGGTGAATATTACCTATGATGGTGTTAGTCAGAAGGCTTACAGATGCTACTTCCTTGGTGAGCAAGATGGCTCAAAGGTGGAGAATAAATGGAAGGTTGGAGACCAAGCGAGAAGCAAGAGTTTCAACCTCACACAAGGGAAATATCACAATGTCGGCAATCACTACTATTGGCGACTAGTCATCGGTGTGTCTACGGAAACCGTTGAGATAGATGGCAAGAAATATCATTATGTGGATTTATCGGACATCGACAAGGACGCAGCCAGCGATGAGCCTATGGTTGATGACATTCTGAATCAGTGCGGTAATAGAACGGACAACGCAAGGCAGAGTTGTTTGGTATTCTCTGCCGTCGATACCTATTCGCCTAGTGTTACTCTCTATCACGGAGTGAATGGTTATACTTTCAATAACAAGGAGTATGTGGCCTATGGCGTGAACCATTCCACGAACAAGGCTTTCTTCCACGTCTACGGAGATATGTACTTCGGAGACAGACCTACTAGTGCCAATAACTACGAGGGTGATTCCTACGTCAAGTATGATAGCGACAAGAAGAAAGTAACCATCAAGGGAGACTTGGATATTAAGTCCACCTACGATGGCAAAACCTTGGATAAGTATATCGCAGACAAGAGTTTGGATAAGAATGCCGTTGAGACCATTATCAAGAAATCGGAGACGATTACCGACCTTCAAAACCAGATAGACGGAGCTATTGAGACTTGGTTCTATGAGGGTGTGCCTACCTTGGATAATGCCCCAGCCATCAGTTGGAAGACCGACAAGGATAAGAAAACCCACTTGGGAGACCTCTACTATGACAACAAGACGGGCAAGGCATACCGCTTTGCCAAGGATGGCTCTACCTATAAGTGGATTATCATCACAGACACGGAACTGACCAAGGCACTCGAAGATTCAAGCCAAGCACTCAAAGATGCAAAATCAAAGAGACGTATCTTCGGCTCTCAGCCAGTTCCACCATACGATGTGAACGATATGTGGGTCAATGCCACCTATCCTAGCGATGGAAGTACCTACAAGAATGAAATCTTGAAGTGTTCCACCTCCAAGGCAGAAGGTGAAGAGTTTGATATTGCCGACTGGAAGCTGGCTAGCAAGTATACCGATGACACGAAGGCAGAGGAAGCAAAGAAAGCTGCTGAGAAGGCGCAAGAAGAGATTGAGAACACGCAAACTAATTTGATTACCCTCGGAACGACCGTATCTGACAATAAGAAGGCTTTCGATGCTTTTACCTCTGATGGCTACTTGGATAGTTCTGAGATTGCGGCTATCGCACAGGATAGCAAGCGACTGGAGGATGATTATAATGCAGCCGTTGAGTCGTATAATAATGTGATAGGCTCTAAGTTCTTGTTGGATAAGGATGGTAAAGACACGACCTATAAAACGGATTTGGTTTCAGCTAAGGCTACACTCGATAGCGCAAAAAATGGACTCATTCACTTTCTCTCTGACATCGTAAGCAGATACAACGCTTCTGATTCCGACGAAAAGGCTGCCATCAAGGTGGCTGCGGCTCAGAAGTATACCAACTTCACGAATGCTTATAAGGCTTTCTACGACAAGCTGGGTGTGGCGAACAACTATATCACGTCTAATCTGTTTGAGGGTCTCAATACTAAGCTCATCACCAATATGGCAGGTCTTGAATACATCAAGGCTGCTCTTGTTGATGGAAACACAGTAGTCAAGGGTGGTCTTATCCTCTCTACATTGATAGCCTTACGTAACGATAAGGGAAATGTTACCGCAGGTATCAATGGAGCGGACACGAAGGAGAATGGCATCGCCCTTTGGCTTGGTGGTAAGGCTATTGATAGACAAGCGTCTACAACCAAGGAGGACGAGATGGATTCCGCAGCCAAGGCTCTCTTGCGCTTTGACGGAACTGGCTATTTCGCAAATGGCAACCTTTGGTGGGACGCAGACGGAACGCTTCACGCAGACCCGACATCTTTCATTATCAACAAGAATAACGTTGGTGTACAGCTCGCTCTCTTCGCACCTGTATGGAAGAGCGGAACGACCGACACAACAAAGCTGGCAAACGTATTATCTATCGACCCACAGAAGCCTTTCACTCATCTTGACGTATCGGGAAATATTACAACTGAAGGGTCTCTTAAAATCGGTGGTGTTTACCTTTCTTGGGATAGCGACAATAATGCTCTAAGATTATCCAAGGATGCGGCAGGAAAGGAAGCAGCTAACTTCTATGCACTAGGTGGCATCACCGCATACGGAAAAGGATCATCTACTACTGGCGGTGGTGGCGGCTTGAACGGCAGTGTGAAGAGATATTCAGATGCCTTGAAGCTTACATCAGAATCGCTGAGTGAGGTTGCCTCTGCCTACTCCATCAAGGCTCTTGATTCTCGTATCTCCAGCTTGGAGGGCGGCAGTGCTACATCAATATCCGTATCGGGCAGTGGTAATGCGGTTACGTCTGTCACCAAGAATGGCACTACTATCAGCGTAGTTAAAGGTGCAACGTTCCTCACTTCTCACCAAAGTCTTGCTAACTATTATACTACATCACAAGTTGATAATATTGCAAAAAATAAAAGCGATGTAGGACATACACATAGTTATATTACTGATGGTACTATGACTACTATTACTGGTTGGAATGATGAAGTTAATTTTGGTGGTACTAATAATAGTAGTGTTATTTATTTTAGTTATCGTGCCCAAGGTAATAAACCTATTATTACTGATTTTATTTTTGGTGGTAGTACTGGAAGTGCTACAATACAAGCTGCTGGCTTTAAAATAAATGGTGGTAGTAGTTCTCAATTTTTAAAGGCTGATGGTAGTATAGATAATAATAATTATTTAACTAGTCATCAATCTTTGTCTAATTATTATACTAAAAGCGAAACTGATAGTAAACTTAATGGATATTTGCCTTTAAGTGGTGGAACTATGCAAGCTAACGCTAGAATAACTCATGGCGATGGTAATCTTTATATAGGTAATACAAATAATAGTAACTGGGTAGCAGTTCAAGATATATGTAGTCAGTCTTCTATTGGAGATGGTATTTGGAGTATTAGAGTTGATGGTACTGCTCATTTTCAGAGTATTAAGTTTCCATCTAACAGATTAATTGCTCAAGTAAGTAATGGCTCTAACTCTCCTTTAAAAGGAATAAAATTGCCTAATTTGCTATCAAATGCTATAGGAATCTTTTCAAGAGTAGGTAATGGTAGTGATGAAGGAGGTATAGTTTTATCAGAAGATACTTGTGTTATTTATAATAGTTTTGATACTGGTTGGGGTCTTTCAGTACGAGATAAAGATTTAAATCATACTGATATTTCATCAGATGATACAGTTGCGTTTGGTATTAGAGATACTTACAAACTTTATTCAAGAGGAGGTTTTGAGAAGAAAGATTCTTCAGATGATTATGTTCTTTTAGGAGGCGGTGGACATTCTAAAATAACAGATTTATCTGTAGGAAATGCAGACACTTTAGATGGAGAACACGGAATTGGTTATGTTCGTACTAGAGTTAATTTGTATACAACTCCTAACGATATAGCTAAATATGTAGGCGGATATATTGGTATGATTATTAATGATGCTGACGATTCGTATCCTGAAGGAAAAAAATCAGGTTGGCATCATATTATATCTATGAATTATAATAATTCTCCAAATGGTTCGGGAAATGATGGTAATTATTGGTGTTCTCAATTAAGTAATACTGCTGGTAGTAACAAATTGTATATTAGAAGTCGTGCTGGAGGTAATGATATAACTACAGGTTGGACAAGCTGGGAACAGTTAGCTAGAGTTAGTGATAATGTAGCTTCTGCAACTAAGCTTCAAACTCCTAGAACTATTTGGGGTCAAAGTTTTGATGGAACTGGTAATGTTGATGGAGAATTAGTTGTTAATGGTGGTAACGTTGTTTGTGGTATAAAAATTAATAGTGATATATCTGAAGGTTCTATATCTTTTAATGGAGCTGATGGCGGTTATCGTTGGGTTACTGGAAGATATAGCGGTAGATATTTTATTTGGAATAATAATAATGGAGAAGTATTTAGCATAGCAAACAATTCAAATGTTGGTATTGGAGATACTTCACCTGGATATAAACTTTGTGTTGTAGGCGATATTTATTCATCTGCTACTATTAGAACTGTTGCTCAAAAACAGGCTATAGTATTAAGTAATAATTCTAGTCCTGCTTGGATTAGTGCTCTTGATGGTCAAGTAATATTCAATACTGGTAATGCTATTCGCTTTGGCGAGACAAACTGGGATTGGAATCAATGGGCAGGACTTAAATATAATCATAGTAAGAAGACTATTTATCTTGGAATTGCTGATGGTTCTGTGTTTAATGCTAATTCTGCTCAGACTGGTGGAATGGTTAATTTAGTTAATTGTTCTCTTAAAGTAGACAATACTGTATGTGTACCATATAATACTATGGGTATTAGTTTTAGGAGTACAGAATATACTTATTGGGGTAGTTGGTTATCACATCAATCAGCAGGAGATGAAGCTCTTGTAATTGCTTCTCAGAATGATAATACTGCTATTATGTTTGTTAATGGAGAATCCTATGCGAATATTAGTAATAGCAGATTTCAAAGTTTAACTCCTGCATTAATGATAAAAAATAATATAGTTCAACTAGGCTATTCTTATAATGATTTTAGCAGTGATTATAGACTTAGAGTAAAAGGTTCTACTTATATTCATGGTGATTTATATACTACTAGTAATATTTTAGCTCAAGGTGGAGTTACTGCATACTCATCATCTGATATTCGTCTGAAGACAGATTTGCGCAAGCTGGACTACTTAGGCATCATCAAGGCAATGGGTGGCACGTTTGGCTTTGCTTGGAAGAAGGACAACACAAGGTCTATCGGTTTTATTGCCCAGCACGTTTTGAGTAACCCTCACTTAAAGGACATCGTGGAGACTGACGAGAAGGGCTACTACAAAATCAATTATTGGTCTCCGAAGCTGATTGCAACGGCATTCGGTGCTATCGAGCAGGTGGGCGATGAGGTCAGCAGGTTGAAGGCTCGAGTGGTCTTCCTCGAATCAGAGGTTCAGCGATTGAGCGGAAAGCAGGACGGCAATAACAAGAAGAGATTAGATAACAAGAATATTAATTTATTAAATTAGATTAGAAATGGAGAATTTAAAGATTAACAAGAAGAGTGAACAGACAACCGCCACTTACACTAAGGGTGGCTATCGAGTAGAAATCACCTACAATGTTGACAAGACGGGTGGCAACATCGACAGCATCAATATGAGTATCTATGGTGACGCAAATGGTAACTATCTCGGCAATGCCAATGCCAGCTCAAACGGCAGCGAACTGACCTACAACATCAGCGGCATCCCTCAGAGCAAGCTCGGTGAGGTATCAGCATTGATTAAGGAGGTTAATTCCGCTATCGCTGCTAATATGGCAAGCGAGGCAGCAGAGTAAGTATTAACGCAGGGTGGCTCTTATAGAGCTGCCTTGCCTAGTGTTTTAAGTTCTAAAAATCAAGCGTATGGAACGCTTTATATTATAGCTTGCGAAAGTGTTCAATGTAACAGTAGAGCAAATTGTTACTAAAGAAGTTGTAACAGAATTAGAAACTAAAGTTGAATATCTAAAAAATAAAGATTATGTCTTACAATAGTGAAACTGGAATTATTAGTGCTCCTGTTAGCATTGATGATGTTAAACGAGCTCTTGGAGAGAGTAGCAATGACCTTGCTACTCTTTGTAAGAGTGAAAATATACATATATGGAGTAAATATAAACCTATTAGTTGTAAAGGTGAATTTAAAGAATATCCTATTAGAGAAGACTCTGAGGAAACAGTAAAATCTTCATATAGTAGATATACTTGTGTTGTTCGTTGTGGCATGAATATACCTATGGACACTTATAAGAATTTACGTTATAATTATGGAGAAGAAGGTTTTGCTATTAAAGGTTGTAGCAACTTTTATATAGATAATGTATACGGTGCAACTGACGGTATTTCTGATAATACAAGTACAAGTGTATCAGGAAAACATTTTCCAAAAGGTGGTGTTAATTCTCCTTATAGATTAAGTGATTTTAGAAACTATAGTAGTAAAGCAAAAAACAATAACTTTCTGAGTTCTCTTCCTCGATTAAGAACTGTTGAAATTTATTATTCTTCAATTCCTAAATTTAATTGTGTATTATATATGAATACAAATGTTGATAATAACACAAATCTTACTATGGATGATATAATACCTGATTTATCTTTAGGTTGGTCTTTTTGGATTCAAATTCGTTATGATTCACCATATAATAATACTGATAAGATTTATAAAAATTATTATGTTGGTAATTGTCAAAAACCAACAGATTATGTATATGCTAGTAAAGAAATAACTTTTGATATAGGTAGTGGAGATAAGCTTATTACTATTGTGCCTTTTTTAGCATATACTCGTAATGCAACTTTATATGATAATACAAAAATAATTTTTATATCTGCTCCAGGTGTTATTAGTTTTAAATATTATCCTAGACAAATTAATATGGAAAATATTAAAAGTGGTTCTAGTGGTTTTGTTGATTTCTCATCGTTGAGAGAATTAGTTGGTGCTAGTTGTATTTGTAAAGCTAAAATATGTAAACTTCCTGATGCTGCATTAACAGTTACTGATGGTATGTTTAGAAGTGTTTGTGGATATGGTAATAATAAGATAACATACGGAAGAGGTTATGTATCTAATAGCTCTGGTCAAGGTGCAGGCTCTGTAACTATTCCTGAAGGTGATAGAACAGATTATATTGAAGTATATATAAGATTTGATAATATTTATGATGGAGGTTATTATGGACAAATGTGTCAATTATCTTTTGAAATTAATATAGATGGTGGATGGAAACAAGTTCCTCCAGGAGGTAGTTATATTATGCATTAAAAATTAGATGTTCTTAATATAACAAATATGCTAGAAATGTATTTGTGGTTTACGTTCTCACCGAGAAAGCAGACACATTGCGACCTAGTGATTACCCAACGTGGGGAAGCTGATTTTTTAAATTCGTAAATTTTGCTCTTCCTGCATTGCTATTCGGAATTATTTTCTTAACTTTGCACTGTTAATAGGAAAGGTATTCTGCTATAGCAATCTGGCGAAGAATATTGTATAACATAAAAATAAAGAAACAATTATGAAAAAGATTAAGACAATCGAGGCTGTTAATGCCTACAAGACATTGAAGGCATTGAAGACATCATCAATGAGCGATGATGCCGCTATGCGAGTTTGGAAGAACATGAAGGCACTGCGCCAAGTAGCCGATACCTACGGCAAGGATGTGGAGGAAGCGCAGGAGAGCTTGAAGGACGATAAGTTAGAGGAGATGCAGCGCAAGCTACAGGAGTGCCAGCAGCTTGAGCAGAAGCACGCCGATGATGGCTACGAATACTCTAAGGACGATTCCGCCAAGTTCGCAGAGGTCAACCAGTACTTCTTCAATCAGAAGCAGAAGACAGAGAAGTACTTCTCAGATCTTGCCAATGCCGAGGTAGAGGTAGCCATTGAGGAGGTTGATGAGAAGGAGCTTTTCAAGGCTGCCAAGGACTGCGGCTTGAAGTTTGCTGATATGGAGAGCCTTGAAGTGCTGGAGGGCGAGAAGTAAGCCTTTCCTCCTTACACTTTGTTACTTTTGCAAAGTTTAACGTAACAAAACCTGCGCATTTCTTGGCGATTTGCGCAGGTTTTATTATTTTTGCACCAATCGTTTAAAGTTTCGAGAATTATCAACAGAATATTAAATTAAAAATAGGAATTATGAAAGAAGGCAAGAACAATGAAGAAAGTGGTATGCCTACCCTTTGTGAGAGGCATATATGGAAGTTTTACGAGTGGGCGGTTATCCTCGCTCCTATCGTGCTGATGGTTTCTCATTGGTACATTTTCTATCTGTTCTCGCAGAACAAGCATGAGTTGATGCACTATTCTGACGAGAACGAAATCTGCATAGCGTGGATATATACGGTTTTGTATCTTTACATTCCGATAATGATACTGCCTGCCACATATTTCTTCAAGTGGTGCAACCTGTTTAGAGTACCGTTCGTGTACTTCTTCTTCATTAATATAGAGAGATGGGAGTATGGCTCTTGGTTCTGCACGAATGATATGGTAAAGACACATATCGTGTTGATAAAGTGTATCATGGGTCTCTATGCTTTTGAGTTGGTTGAGATATTCTTGTCAAACCTTTCCAATATTGTAAACTTTGGAAAGAATTGCATAGTTGTATCTTACCTATATATTAAAAGAGGTGTATTGTGGATAAAGGATAAGATGTTCACCTTATCCGAGGAAGAGGAACGCAACCTGAAAGAACTGGAGTTCCAACTTTTCCGTGAAAGAATGGAGAAAAGATTAAAAGAGGAGGGTATGGTATGACGAACAAAGAGCAATTTCTTTTCTCAGCCTTGGACCTATTCAAGGATATGATTAAGAACGGAGAGTGTAGCAAACAAGACATCAACTACTTCTGTGATTTCTCAAAGAGAGAACTAGATAACAGAGGTGCTAGTGTAGGTAAGAAGCAATGGCTTACTAAGGAGGATGCTAGCGAGATGTTGGGAGTGAGTACGTCAACTTTTGACCGATACGTATTGAAAGGAGGACTACCTAGAGGCAAGAAGATACTCGGTCAGAAGAGTTTGGTGTGGAAGCGTGAGCAAGTTGAGCAATGTAAAATGTTAATGTTGCTCAAAGCAAAATAGTGGTTATCAACAACTTAAAAGAAAAGGTTGGGCAATGTTGTGTTGCTCAGCCTTTTTTGTTGTACCTTTGTCAGCGTAATCGATTACATAGTGTTAGTTAATATTAAGGATAACTTAAAAAGATTGTAAAAATGGAGATGACAGATGCAAAAGTAGTAGAGAAGAAAATCTACGAAGAGGGAAAGAAGCACGATGAGTATGCTTCTAAAGGTATCGCAGGGACTGGATTAGGTCTTGGAATAGCTGGTACTGCACTCGGTCTTGGTGCTTGGCTGCTTGGCGGTAACAACCGCAGCGTGTTTGGTTCTCTCGGTGGCAACATGCCTGAGAACGTGAACATTAACGCTTATGGAGCTAACTCTAGTTCCAACCAGCCTACTGCCCTGGAAGTCATGGAGAAGGAATGCGCTGATGAGGTGAAGCTGCTCACCGACATGTTCGGCTTAAAGCTTGACACCGCCAATAAGTTCTACGCTATGCGTGAGACTGACATCGCAGAGAAGTTCTCTATGTATAAGGGTGCTACAGATGCTATCAACGCCGAGAACCGCCGTGCAATGCAGGCTGAGTTCGGTTTGTACAAGTCTCAGATTGATGCGGACTTCGGTCTGTACAAGAATCAGCGAGACCAGTTCGATGCGTTGCAAGCTAAGTATTGCGACCTTGACAAGAAGGTAGCCGTGATGGAAGCCCTCACTCCTTACAAGGAGAAGCTTATGATGGCTTACGTCAAAGAGAACACTTGCAACTGCTTGCGAGGGCAGTTGATGCTCCCGAACACTCCAGTACTCCAGGGATATGGTAGTTACAGCGGCTGCAACTGCGGCACTACAACCACCACAACGCCCAGCACTGGTGCGTAGCAAGGCAAAGACCGTAAGACGGACTAAGAAGAAATGAGTTGGTGAGGGGTGTTTGCCCTCGTTGGTGGATGCCCTCTCACCTCTCTATAACATATCACCAACTTAAAGATATTGATTATGATGAATTTCGGAAACAGCCCTTTACTTGATATGGGCACAAGTCAGCAACAGCCGCAGATGATGGATGCCGAGTTGCAGAAGATGTATGAGGCAATACAGCAAAAGCGAGCATCTATCAATATGCAAGCGCAGCAATCTTCCACCCCTTTATGGGATGAAATCGACAAGATAGAAGACAATCTTACAGGCGCACAACGTCAGTACTTGATGCAAAACCAGGAGTACGTTAATAGCTTGCAATATGTCTCTAAGCTCGTACAAGACGAGGAATTGCGCATCATACGTCCTCGCATTGAGAGTACTCAGCAAGGACAGGAAGCATTGAAGAAGCACTTATCTTTGATGCAGCGTCTGAGAAAAGAAGTAGCGCAAGCCGAGGAACAAAAAGCAGCTATGCTCAACGATTATATGACTAACCATAGTGATAAGACTTGGCAAGAATATCTCGTTTGGTACAATAAAACACATAAAGGAGAAACTAAGAAATGAACGTAACAGAATTTAAAGAGAAACTGCTTGAATCGGTGGACGTTTGGGCAGACGCAAGAATAGACGATATGGTTAAGGCTAACCCGATGCTAGCCATACCATCAGTTTATATGAAACGTGCGGCGCATAATATCATATCCAAGAATAAGGATAAGTGGGATAAGTCGATAGACAACGCTACCCTATTTCTTGCCGATGAGAACGGAAATATAGATGCCAACACGATATTTGAAGATATGATGCAGATGCTAAAATCCGTGGAAG
>ERZ1034855.39-NODE-39-length-71521-cov-24.365558_pt1 | contig 71521 bp, 75 predicted proteins | sample MGYA00520699_ERZ1034855 | MGnify/ENA primary metagenome ERZ1034855 (study PRJEB33766, sample SAMN09781730) | gut metagenome | biome: gut microbiome | host: Homo sapiens | place: Madagascar | study: EMG produced TPA metagenomics assembly of the PRJNA485056 data set...
TAATTATAAATATTAAAAAGATTTTCTCATTCTATTTATATACTTATATCTTATAGTTATAGTGCGGATGTAATATATTGTAAACCACCATGTTACAAACAACAAGGGGAACAAAAATATAGATGTAAGGGAACAGATATATAGATATAGGGAACCAAAAATATAGATATACGGGAACAAAAGTATAGATATTATATTAAGACTACGATTATGGCAAAAAAGAATATTAAAGCAAAAGCACTCGTAAAGGCAGACCTTAGCGACGAGAGGTGGATAAACACACCTTTTTTCTTTTCAACCTTTGGTGCCGACTTCTCTTTGCTGCAGCAGGATATAATGTTTATGGTGAGCTCTCATCTACAGAGCTATATAACAAAGTTCTTTGCCGAGGGTAGAGATAAAGAGTCTGTATATCCAAACGCTTTATTTTCAGAGAGGAATTTTGCAGAAGGTCTTCCTTCTATTAAAATAAAGCTATCCGATTTAGCTGTTTTAGATAGTAATTACGGTTCTATTAAAGATGCTGTCGAAGAAATCTTTAACTTTACGTTGAAAGTGCCTAAAGCTGGTGGAGGATTTACAGACTGGCTGCACATGTTCAGCAAGATGTCCGTTCCTAATTCGCTTAACAAGTATCATTATGTTGATGACAAAGGTGTAATGCAGGCAGTAGATAGAAGTCTTGGATATATAGACGTTAAGATAAATCCCGATGTAGCACTATACGTCTTCGATATGAATAAAGGCTATATTAACCATCTTGCTCTGATAGCCCGATATTCCTCAAAACGAGTGACACCTCGATTATACTTGTATTTGATGCGTTACGTCTCGCAGAATAGGATGGTGGCGCGTGTTTCTATTGATGAGCTGAAGGAATATCTCGGTTTTGTACAGGTAGACAAGACGACTGGCGAAAGAACTGTGCAATATCCTAAGTTCTCTCACTTCCGCACTAAGATTTTAGACGCTGCGCAGCAAGACCTTGAAGACATGAGTCTGCAAAACCAGTCGGAAATAGTTTTTAGTTATAAGCTACTCTATAGGCAAGCTGGAAAATTAGTATATAAGCCGCTAAAAGAAGCTAAGGGTAATCCGGACCTGATAGAGTTTATAATTAAGCGCTCAGACTTGGGTAATGCTCGAAACATGATAGTTCACAGGTCTACGTCAGTTCGCAAATTTATAGGATCGTTGAAAAAACGTTGCCCGGATTTGCAGGTCAAGGAGTTAGAGGAACTGACAATGAACATTCCAGACAATCTGCTTAACGCATTTTTAAATTTTGGCTATAAAGAGGTGTGGAAGCTTGTAGAACGTACCCAACCTGATGATGTGGCAGCTTATGTTATGACATTATTCAGAAATTGGGCAAACAAAGAGCAAATGGATGTTGCGATGCCTATGAAGTCGCCTCGTCAGTTGTCTCTCTTCAATGATGCAGGAACCGACCTTTGGACTCGTTGTGTGCAAGACCTCTGCAGTAAGGTTAGTGATGATGTGGCTCGCGATGTGTTTGGCAAGTTGCGCCTTGAGAGTTGGGATGATACCACCAGGGTATTGATGCTTCAGGTGCCATCTATAGAGGTCCGCGATAAGATAGAAGGCGACTTCCTGCAAATATTCAAAGCAAGCCTAACAAAGCATTATGGCAAATTTATATTGAAATATCGTATTATTAACAATTAAAAAGAAAAGTGATTATGAAAAAGAAATTGTTTGTTGGCTTGACTATGATAGCCATGATATTAAGTTGTTTGGTCTTCGTGAGCTGTTCGGATGATGATGACAGCAATAATTACAAATACCGCAGCTTTGCAAAAATCTATATGATAGACCTTAAACAAGATGCACCTTTTACTGCCGACATGCTAACAGAAGAAGTTACCAAAGCTCTGTCGCAATATGACAAGGCTATTAATGTTTACGGGTTCGTAGACCCGGATAGAGTAGGGGAGACCCTTGACGCATTAAAAGCCGAGTGGATAGAGCGAGGATGGTATGACTATATTAGCGCTGTGATATTCAAAATAGGCTATATAGATACAGAGACACAAGAGTTTCACACTCCTATAACCTGGACTATAGGCAAAGATGTTCATCCAAAGATATAAGCAGTTAATTGCTAACAGTTAAGACAGTAAGGTGGTATATGTAGAGTATACCACCTTTTTTATGTTTTGCAGTTTTTATGCTTTTACAGTTTGCTAAAAGTATAAAAATATTAAAATATAGATTAATGATAATGTGAAATCATACTAATATGAATTAATTTTTTTATATTTGCAGCAAAACATAAAATAATGAATATATGAAAAAATGTAAGTATGGTTACATATTAGCATGTTCACTCATTCTTATTCTGTTTTTAGTTGGCTGCAGAACTAAGCGGAGTGTAACTACTGAGCAGAGTAGGGTAGTGCTGGATAACTCTGTAGCATGGAGCATTCAGCAGACAATGGATAGTCTGTTGCGTGTACAGTCATCTATCATAGAATCGGTAAAGAACTACCGAGTTTTCGCTATGGACTCTTCGTTACGAGAAAGAAATGTAGATAGAACTACGGTTATAACGCTCGATTCAGAGGGTAAGGAAATTGCCCGTGAGACTAATACTGTAGTGAATAACACCATCGAACGGCACCATAATAAAGAGACTGAGACTGAAAACGATACCAATAAGCAGATATCTATAAACGAAGTTGATAAGAGCAAACAAACTCATAATAGCGGATTGAATACAACACATGATGAAAAATTAAATGATAAAGAAAAAACTAAAGAAAATACGGAGTCGGCATTATTGCCCGTTTTGAATTTTGTTACGAAGATTTGTCTGTTGGTTCTCGTGATTTTACTATTATTTAAGTTTGATCCAAATGGTAAGACGAAGAAAAAATAAACGTATAGAGTTTGATGTTGCCACTTTGGGTAACGAACCAATTCCTATAAGCGAAGATGAGGAGAGAGAACATTTTCCAGTTGCAGCAAAGGCCGAACTATCGGTAGACTATCCCGTATTGAATTTCTATGTAGAGCAGCGTGTGGATTGTTTCGTTGAACGGTTCAAGCCTTGCAATGAGCGTGAGCCCATGTGTTACCAATTCACAGAGGCTAAACTTCGCGCTTTTTTTAAGGCTTATGTGTGTACCAATGGTGATCCATTGAAAATTTATCTTGCCAAATTGGCTGATGAAGGTTTTATATTCTCTACGACGGTCACAGGTGAGCCTGTGCTCTACGTGACAGACAGATTTACCAATTGTCCCGATAACTCCTGGCTGCTGGAAATGGAGCAAACAGGTGGTGCCTCTGTAGATGTTAATGATGATAACAATCTTGAATGATTAAAAACAAAAACAATATGTCAAAATTCTGTTATGTGACTCCTGTAGAATCGGAGGTCGGAAAGTTGCTCACTAAGTTTTGGAGCGAATGCAAGAAAGCAGAAAGAAGAGCTGCTGTCTATGCAAAGAATATGGGAGCAATTGAGTTTTTCATGTCGCCCGAAGGCTTTACGGGTGGAGTAGAGTGGCTTGTGTTTGAAGATCCTGATCGTGTGCAGAAAGAACGGTGGAAAGAAGGAAAGCCTATCGATGGTGTGAGAGTTTTTAAGCCGCAAGTCACGATGAATGTGAAGTCGATGGCTGATGGTCAGATTCGTACCGAATTTGACTCGCCGTATAAAGACGCAATCAATGTAGTATACAAGGCAGGCAAGCCAACAGATAAGCCACGCTATAAAAAAGATTCCAAGAAAGCCAACAAATATAGCAAGGCTTTTTTAGCTGCGGTGCATGCCGAGAAGCAACGTTTAGCGTTGCCTGTGATATCTGTAGATAGTTTGATGAGAATATTAAAACTAAAAATAGTTCGCAGTCCACAAGACAACAGCGGTTCTACACCAGACACCATGCCTACATTCTTCCTTTATAATGGCGAATATGTGATATCTTGTGATTATCCATCCGTCTCGCCAGAAATGACCTTGATATCGTCAGGTCGCCATTTGGCATTAATGAATGCTGCTATTAATGCCCAAAGAAAATTAGAAAAATATCAGAAAGAGTCTGCTACCAATTAGCAGACTCTTTCAGTCTGTTTCAGTTTTTTTCTTAGATGTTAGTTGACTTTCTTTCTCTTTTCTTTGGAGTAGGCATTATCAGAGGATCGTTTACCGTTTCCGGTTTGCCTTGTTTGATGTTTTTTTGCTTCAATACCAAGGCCTCAAGAGTAGCAATCGTCTCTTTTTGCTGATTGATAACGTCTTGCAGCGTGTCGATAGTGCCATTAAGACTATTAATCTGCGAAGAGTGTTGTCTTACGAGTTGGTCGCGCTGATACTGAAAACTTGCTGTTTGCTCTTTGATATATTCAGTGTTAATTCTGGTTATATCGTTAATCCTCTTCTCATATTCGAGAGATAGACGAGCTATAGTAAGATCGTCGGCAGTAAGAGATTGAGTAGCCATCTCTACTATCGACGGACTATCAATCGTTTTTCGCCTTTGTTTCATTACTTCAGGAAGCAACGTCTCTGTAGGAATATCGTCACTATCCGTTTCGATAAGAAAATCGGTAAACTGCAGATTATAACAGTTGCACAGAGCCAACAGATCTTCAGTACCTATAACCTGTCCGAGTTCCCAACGTCCAACCTTATTAGCGTCGCGTTGCCCAATCGCATTGATAACCTTCGACCGGGATAGTCTATTCATGTCTATCCATTTCTTAAAGGCGGTCGTGTCAAACTTAAATTTCTTCATAGTTGTGTTATTGATTTTTTTGGTGTATAATATAGTTGTTTTCTAATGTTTCCTACATTTTCTAATGGCATTATACGAAGATAGCGAGTATATTAAATATGCTGATAATATTATTATGTAGTTAAGAAACGTTAATACTAAATATTTAATATATGAATTTAAGTTTATTATCGTTTTATTTGTATATCTTTGCCACAAAGATAGCTAAAATATGTTGAAAAAAGGTTTTTTTGATAAGGTTTTTACTCCCTGTACTACGCTCAATAGTAAGACGTTGCTTGATACAGAACGAAGCATGTTGTTTGCCACCATGGCGCAGCATGGCTTTAAGATATCTACGTTTCGCAATCGGTTGTTTTACATCGGGTTCAAGCAATGGATGATAACAGGAGTCGATGCTTTGAAGGATGGCTTCGCCAAGTTACATCCAGAACTGGAGGCATGGCGTAAAGATAAGCGGTCTTTTATTGCGCTGATTGAAGATTTGAAAATTCCCAAAGGCGAATTTTACGATTATATGTGCGATGCTGGCATGACAAGCCAGATAACAGTAAAGCGCAGATTTAAGGATGAAGATTGGCAAAACTGGGAAAAACGCGGTATTAAGTCTATATTGACAGAATATTGCAATCTTGGCAACTAAGATATAGTTGCGGAAACGACTTTATTACGATGGAAGAGAGAACTACAAACCCAAAGAAAAAATGGGCAGGCAATCGAATAGATAAGCGCAATAGGTGCAATGTAGAAGACTTAGAGCGAAAGGTTTATTATGCCTTTATAACTAAGCCTTGCTCTAATTATCCTAATCCAACTTTCGTTTTTGCGTATGCAGAAATGAGATGGACCACCAGGATATTCGACCTCATGGTGGCTAAGTTGAAGTCTTATGGTATAGCTAAAGACTATAAGATCAGTAAAGAATTGATTCTGCCTATTCGCCATTCCAGCAATACGCATAGAATTGAGGTTGAGCTGATAGATTACAATCCTGATTTTATGTCGTTTTCTTCTGTGGTTCTACTCCTCGACCATCTTTTAAAAAAATATGGCAAGGCAACCGAAGTAGAACGTTGCTCTTTATCTAAGGTTATAAATCTATAAATAAAAAAAACAACTTCTCGTTAAGTTAGTAAACGTTATGACTCCCTCAACTTCTATTATATATCACGATGCCTACATTAGCGAAATTGCAGCTCTGCCATTGGCTCTTGTTGCTGTTCCTGCTGCGGAACAGAAAGACCCTGAGCAGCAGGTGTGCTTTCGCTATGGTTCACAGAAGCCTATCATCGTGTATAAAAACAAGAAGGGAGGATTGTATGATACACCTGTAAACAAATGGCGCAATACTGAAAATGGACACGAGGGTTATGGAGTATTGGAGTTGTTGTCCGATGTAAGTAACCGACCTATGCTTGGTGCCGACTTGAAGCAAATGTGCAAAGAACTGGTAGACTTGGCAGGAATGGGAGCCGACATTTTAGACAATGGATTTGATTATCGTGAGAATGTTGCACCTCAGCAGGTGTTGACGTACTATAGGAAACCAGGTTTTAACGTTGAAGAACTTCAGGCTCTTGGATGTAGCGTCTATTTAGATAAAAATGGTGTGACACGTTTAGGTTTTGCTTGCCCTAACAGCGATAATGCTCAATGGTTTGCTCCTAACATGCTGCATAGTGATTTTCGCATTTACGCATTATCAGAATGTGTGTTGCCCCAAATTCGTAGAGATGGTGAGTATATTTCTGAGAGGATAATATCTACGCCATTCAATCCTTTATTTATTTGTTTTGCAGATGCTGAAGAGAAAACAGGCTGCGTATTCCGTCCTGGAATGCCTGGCTTTGCAAATGTCGTATTCTCGAAAAACGAAGATATTACGACAACTAAAGTTGGTCGTTGGCTTGGTGGAGATAAAGTTTTCATTCGTTCTCTCGAATTGAGATCTAAAAACAAGGTGGGACAATATACAGGTTATCTTGATGCACTCGAAGAATTTGGATTGACAGAAGACTATCGCCCACTTAAAGAAATGTGGCATGTGAAAGAGAACGGTAAGCAAGAGCTTATAACCGTAACGATGGAACCTCACGAGATTAAGGCCGACAATATAATATTTTGCAAGACGATAGCAGACGCCATTAGCACATATTATCACCTTAATGCCTTGTCAGCAAGTTATCCAAACAGCAAGGATTATGCAGGTAAGGCATATCATGTGTGTTTCAATTATGCCAGTACTTCTTTTTCTGCACATCAATATAGTAAAATGCACGGTTTTGCTCATCGTATATACACCTTATTTCCCAACGATTCTGCGAGTATTCGCGAGGCGAGGATGATAGGAAAAAAATATCGTGAGATATATCGTGCCGCGTTACCTGAATCATTCTTTGATGTTAGCGGTCATTGCTCTCGTTCAAGGATATTTCAGCATGCTGTAAATTCCGTGCGAGACTTCTTTCTTGTGTTCAAGATGGATAAGGAGCAGGCTTTTACCTCGGATTACGATATAAATAGATTCTTTCTTTCGTCTATCATTTCCGCTTTGCCTTCATCGCCATTAAAGCATGTAGCCAAGAAAGATAAGAATGGCGAAACAAAAGATGACTATTGGGTTGTGAACGCTGCCACGATTTGGGAATTTATGGCCTCCGAAGGTTATTGTCGTGTGGTAGAAAACAAAGACTCTATTGATAAGGTCGGTAGATTCTATCATTTAGACTTTCCATTCTTTGACGAATTGGATAGAAAAAGTATGGTATCTGCTACCAGGCAGTGCTTGCGTGAATATGCTAAAACTGTAGCAAGACCAGACAGTACCGACTTTGAGAAACTTTGCGATGCAATAGAAAAAGCACGAGAAATTAGTGATAAAACCATTGATGGCTTGCCATTGCAAGAGATTGACTACAGAGCTGCATATAACGAGAAACTTGATTACTTCTATTATCGCAATTGCGCTCTAAGAATTACGCCTGACAGCATACAACCTGTGGCATATAATTCCTTGAATCATTTTGTGAATCGAAGTGAGGTGCTGCCATGGGATTATCATACGCCCTTTTTAGGGAACAATGTGCCATTCACTATAGAGGAGAATCCGGAATACCGACAACGAAAAGAGCAGATTGAAACCTGGCGAAATCAAAAGACTGAAGACGGGAAACCTGCATATACCGACGAACAAATAAAAGCAGAAGAGGATAGACTCGAAAATTGGGCAAAGGTTTATCGATGGAAGTTTGATTTTCGTGGCAAACCATTAAAAGAGTGGTGGCCACCGTTGCTTGTGTTGCGAGGCTTTGCGAATGAATATTGGCAAGAAGAAAAAAAACGAAAACATCGTGGAGAAGATCTGACCAAAGACCAGATTGCCATAGTAGATGCTCACTTAGCAAATCTCTTATTCTGTTTAGCTCGTCCGTTATTCCGTTACCATGGTAATTCCTCGTATTGTGCACCTTACCTGATGGAGAATAGCATCCAGCAAGGACAAAGAGCACAAGGAGGTTCGGGTAAGTCTACGTTCGTGAATACCTTTATGGGCTGTTGTGGATATATACTCACCGTAGATGCCAAGAGCATTATTCCCACGAAGGAAGTATCTTTTGCTTTTTCGGAATTGATACCGCGACATCATCGCGTGGTCCATATCGAGGACTTGAAGGAGAAACAGAATATGCAGACGTTTTATAACTATGTGACGAGCGGATTTAAATATCAGCGCAAGTTCGAGAACCCAATCACGTTGCCCCATGAAGAGGCTCCTGGATTAATCATAAGTAGCAATTACGCTCTTAATGATATGTCGAACTCAACCACACGTCGTTTCCCCTTGTGCGGTTTTTCAGACAGATTCTGTGGTGAGAACGTGCTGAAGAGCCAACGAGCGCGAGACCCTGTAGAGATAATGAAGGATTTTACGTCTAATCCGGAATATCTGTCTGCAAGCAGTAGGAATCAGATAGCGTATATATGTGCTATAGGTGTACAGATGATAATGCGTTATAATACAATTATAAACATACCTACAGAGCAAGCCATTGAGCGAACGGAAGAAAAAGAATATGGCAAGAGCTTTATGGAATGGCAGAAAGACTTCTTCGCCAGAATGGAGGATAAGCAAATGTATGGTGTGCCTATTGACATTGATTCTTGCTTCGTCGAATACATGGATTTTGTCAATACGAGCGAAAAGAGAGAGTCTGTATATTCGCCTGATTCGTTCAGAAAGAAAGTCGAGATATTCTGTAATGATCATAACATGGTGGTGAATCCGCCGCAGATAAGACAACGTAGTGATGGCAGCTTTGTACATACATTCAAGGCAGGTACCTTCCGACTGAAGGCATGGAAGATACAGAGCTATTTTGTAGGCAAAGAGTGGGAGAATGACCCTACGGTGCACGCTAAGAAAATACGCGAGATTGAAGACAGTAAGGTTATCTTCATATACAAAGCGGATGATCCGAACATTCCTGCCGACTACGAGGAACAAAAACGCAGATATAAAGCATTTATAGCTAAGGGTGTTGATCCTGATCCTATACTCGACGAAGACGGTAATCCTTATGAACTTACTGACGAAGAGAGAGAGAGATGGAGGGCATACACAGACTTCAAACAAGGTAAGAGGTCATCGGGCTTTAGCGGCGTGTTACCTGCAGGCAACGGGTCTATGGCATCTAAAATTAATGATAAAGATTTACCATTTTAATTATTGAACAATATTAATAAAAAAACTATGGCAACATTTAGCGGACAATTAGATTTAATGGCGCTTATCGGCGCTAAGTTGTTAGAAGGCATCGATTCTGATGCTCCAAAGAGGGCGTATATTTGTATTCCACTTGACTGGAACCAAATTAAAGTAAGTGGCGATAAACAAGGTACGACCCATGTGAATATGGATATTTATATGGGTCCAGCAAGCAAAGGCATTGTGAAATGGTGGGAGAAGAATAGAATACAGGCTGGAGAGCCAATCACGGTATACAACGTTCCTTCGCATAGAATTAGCCTATCGCTAACACAAGAATATAGAGAAAAGTTGGTTGATCGCGCTAAAGCACTCTACTTCGCTCAACATTCTGACTTGAATCCAGATACTCTTACAGAGCAACAGCAACAAGAGTTGAAGGCTTTTGTTGGTAATAAGTCTAATATTACTCTTTGTTCTTCGGTGTGGATGCACGAGCCTAAAGGTCAGTTGGCTGATGCTCCAGTACCTAAAGCTCAGGCAGCAGCTCCTACGACTTGGAAACCATCTACGCAACTTGATGCCGATGGTAATCCTCTGCAGACATCGGGCAACAATGAGGATGACCTTCCATTCTAAAAAATCTCATAACTTTAGATTATTATCATCATGACTTTTAAAATTAATACAACATTATTATATAATGCTTTAGCAAAGGCTGGAGCTGCATGCGCAGGAGTAAAGACAACATTACCTATATTGCGCTGCGTGTATTTCCACCAGGTAGATGGTGAGATACATGTTATAGGTTCTGATTCCGAACGATGGTTGGAATTACCGTTGCAACTTAGCATAGAGCAAGGTGGGTGGAAAGATTTCTGTCTGCCTACTGAAAGAATCTTGCCAGTACTTCAATTCTATCCGGATCAAGATGTTTCTGTAGACGTTTCTTTTGAGTCTGCACGCATTACCTTTAGTGTTGTTGACGAGAATGGAAAGACCAAGCAGTTTGTGACACCAATATTTGAAGCTGATAATTATCCTATTCTCGTTTTTTCAGGGTATCAGCATAGTCTTGTGACTTCTGGCAAACGTTTCTATTCTTATATAAAGGAAGCTTCTAAGTACTTAGATAATAACTCTGCACGACCTATTTTAAGTTGTGTGCGTGTAGATATAACACCCACGATGCTTACAGTAGTTGGTACAGACTCATGTAATATGTATCGGAATATTATAGTTCGTGAGTCTGCAGATGACAAAGAAGGATCGTATGGTTTTAATATTCCTCGTAATGTAGTTGCAGTGTTGCAGCATGTTGTAGATGATGCAGAAGATATTCAGATCATGGTATCTGATACCGCTATAAAGGTTATTTCGGGTTCAACTTTGCTTGTTGCAAGAATAATGGAAGGTAGATACCCTAATTATAATGCTGTGATACCTAAAAATTGCGAGAAATATGCAATCTTGAATCTGGCAGCTTTCCGTCGCTCTTTAAAGGTTGTCAAGTTGTTTGCTTCACAAGCTTCTAATATAATAAAGTTGACTTTTGGGACAATGTGCCTAAATCTTGAAGCAGAAGATATAGACTTTGGAAATAAGGCACAAGAAACAACCGACCATGTATTAATTAAGGGAGTGACTAAGCCTGAATCTATAGGAGTACATGCAGAACACATGTTAAGCATGTTGTCTGATATTCAAACCGAGAATGTTAAGCTATCATTTATCTCTTGTGATAGACCTATGATTGTCGAGGAAGATAGCGAAGACAGTAGACTTACTCTACTTATTATGCCTATGTTGCTTAATTTATAAGCCAATATAATGTATAAAGATTTGGATGAATTGAGTTTTAGACATCAAGTAAAGCAATTGCAAAGCGAAAACATAAAACTCCGCAAAGAGTTGAAAGCTTTGAGAGCTTTACTTGTGTCTGAGACTCTAAAAAAGAGGAAAACAACCGACTAAACATTTTTATAAAAGGAGATAAAACTATGAGTCATACCCCCCCCCATATGCAATAATTGTATATCTTATTGCCACAACAAATATAGTTGCCGCGAAGAAAGTTCAGAGTTTTTTGGCGGTAGCATCTCGCCTTATCACCTTGCTTGCCATGAATATATTGGTTATGCTGCAGTCTATAGTAACAAAAATAGACCGAAAAAATGGTTTCGTGTAAAAACCATAGATGATATGAGCGATAGTAGAGCACGATTGTATTAATTCATAAAAAATAAAAATTATGATTTATGAAGATATTTATAAACTTGTAAGATTGAGTCATCAATGTGATTTGCATTTTAGCGGTCCAAAATTTTATGGTCAAGCTCTTCAAAATTCAAAACGAAGACCTAAGAACCGCAGAATAAAAAAACGAAAATGAAGCGAATAAACAAGGATTGTTCTTTTACTTAGGAGGAACTTGATATGTTTCGAGCTGCTTTATATAATGTGAACACATCTTTCCATTGTTGTAATCCAGCATCTGTAGATTGGGCTGTCGGATGGCAACGATACGAATTAATAACTAAAAAATAAAATGAAATGAGAACTATTAAATTTAGAGCAAAATTTGAAGGAGAAGATAAATGGGGCGAAGGTATTTTGATTCCATTATCTGTTATGAACAATGGCGCATATTTGTTGGAAATAGATGATTCTGCTAAATGGAAAGACTACCGCTTAGTTAGATCTGAGACAGTTGAACAATTTACAGGTCTTAAAGATTGTGATGGTAGAGAAATCTTTGAGCATGATTACATTCAAAATCAAACAACAAAGTCAATCACGGAAGTTGTTTGGGATGAAAAAATGGCTTGTTTTAGCCTGGTTCCTCTTCAAAGTGCCAATGCTATGCCAACTATGAATGTTTTAGGGACTTTTCTTTCGGATAAGCGCTTTAAGTATAAGGTGGTTGGAAATAAGTTTTATACCAACATAACAGAAGACTTAAAAAAACGTAAGTAGATGCTCCTATATCATCTTTTTTGAATCTTATGGTAGAAAGAGATGGCTATAATAAATGGCAAAAGAGTAAAAATATATAGGACTATGAGTAAAGGCAAGGCTATTGAATTAATTAAAGATGTTAAGGATGCTCTCTTTTTTATGAAGGGTCTGTACGCTGGAAAAGATGAGCAACTTATGACATATATAGATTTGAATATAGAGCGATGTGAAGAAGCTCTTATTCAGTTAAATGATAAATAATATGAATCCTAAAATTAAAAAGTGTCAAAGTTGCTATTATGACAATAATTGTTATTGGCAAGATTTAGCAGATCATATTCCAACGGATTGTAATGACTATTTGGTTAAAGAAAATCTTTCGCAATCTTTGTAATAAGTATAGATTAATTTGGAGGACGGAACATGAAAAATAAAATAGAATATAACATGATTTACAATGCAAGAAAAAGGCTTTTGCAATATAGGATTATAAGTTCTTATTTGAATTGTTTGGCATAGATATAAAATAACAAACCTATTACATATATATGGAAGAAAAAATTATAAAATCATATAAAGCATTCGATTCTTCTCTCTCTTGTCAAGGCTTTCAATACGAAGTGGGTAAAGAATACAAAATTAAAGGGCATATAGAATGTTGCATAAGAGGTTTTAACGCTTGTGAATCGCCATTAGAGGTTTTTGATCACTACGACATGTTAAAATCTCGTTTCGCAGAGGTAGAGCAATCTGGTTATATTGATAGAGATGAAGACACTACTAAAGTCTGTTCGTCACGCATTAGAATCAAGGCTGAATTGAAACTTGCCGACATTATAAATATAGGAATACAATGGCTAAAAGACATCACTTCGCCAGTTTTGGTAAAAAAAGGAACCTCTCTTAGTGATAATGGCGAAAAAAGAAAGCAGATAGATTCGAGTGTTGATTCAGCTCGGATAGGTTCGAGTGTTGATTTTGCTCAGATAGGTTCGAGCGGCAACTATGCTTGGATAGGTTCGAGCGGTCCCTCTGCTAAGATAGGTTCGAGCGGTGACTATGCTCAGATAGGCTTGAGCGGCTACTCTGCTAAGATAGGCTCGAGTGGTGACTATGCTCAGATAGGCTCGAGTGGTGACTATGCTCAGATAGGCTCGAGCGGTGACTATGCTCAGATAGGCTCGAGCGGTGACTCTGTTAAGATAGGTTCGAGCGGTGATTCTGTTGAGATAGGCTCGAGCGGTAACTGTGCCCAGATAGGCTCTTTGGGCAACTTTGCTCAAATAGGCTCTTCGGGTGACTTTGCTAAGATAGGTTCTTTTGGCGACTTTGCTCAAATAAGCTCTTCGGGTGACTACGCTAAGATTAATAGTACAGGCTCTGATTCTGTAATTATGTGTGCTGGCTGTAAAGCTTTGGCAAAAGCAAAAATAGGTTCATGGATTACTCTTTCTGAATGGGTATATAGCGAAGGAAAAGGTCGCTACGTTCCTATTTGCGTAAAGACTGAATTTGTAGATGGAAAAAACATCAAAGCTGATACATATTATCAATTAATTGATGGTGTGTTTACTGAAGTAAATAAATAACCCACGGCACAAAAAGCTCAGTCAAAAAGGATGAGCTTACTTTGACCTTAAAGGATTGATTATGATACAAAAGCAGACTTGGAAGGATGAAATCAGAATCTTAATAACTGATGAAGAGAATCATGGCTCGGTTCAAATATCCATTCCATTATATGTTAGTGATATTTTTGGCAAAGCTGATGCTCTAATATATGCACTCTTTGTGGATAATAATCATAGGAAACATGGTGTTGCACAAAACCTGTTACAACTTGCAGAGCAACAAGCTAAGTTGAATGGAATACAGACTATAGGATTAGAATATAATAAAGATGAATCCGAGAGTTTTGTTTTAAAGTGGTATCTGAAAAATGGTTATAAACCATTTGGTAAGGAAAGTAATTTACTAATAAAAGAATTGGAGGGATAAACATGCCACAACAAACGAATATTCACAATTTTCATGATTTAGGTTTGGACTCTTTGATAGAAGCACTTCAAAATAATTATCAACAAACAGACTTTGATGCTGTTAACGAGAAGATTGACAACAAAGAAAACTTCGATGCTGATATACCTCGTGTCCTCAACAGAAAAGAACGTAGGAGATTAAAGCAATTAACAAAATGAAAGGAAAATAACTATGAATCGTAAAGAAGCAGCAGATTTATTGCCTATTATTCAGGCATTTGCCGCAGGAGAGGATATAGAGTGGAGTTTAAAACCATGTACCATAAGAGGTTTAGAATTTCATAATGGTTGGTTGGAAATGGACGACTTTTCGTTTTCAAAAGATATGGTGTATCGCATTAAGCCAAAGCCTGGGTACAGACCTTTTGCCAATGCAGAAGAGTGTTTGAGAGAAATGGAGAAGCATCAACCTTTTGGTTGGGTAAAAGGCAAAGGTAGTTTTTTTCTAATTATCTATATTGAAGATAAATTAATAGGTTATGGAAGTGCCTGTGGTACAATTTTACACAGTAAATTTAGTGACATTTTTAAACGTTTCACTTTTGTTGATGACACCCCATTCGGTGTAAAGGAGGAATAGTTATGGATAAAGATGTTTGTGATAATACATTAGTCTTTGGTAGCTGCTATGTTAGAAGCTGTATAGAAGTGCCTTCTTTGAAGGCAGGAAAGGCTAAATGGAAGGCTTTTTATAATAAGTTCCCTTGGCTTAAAGGTCAACCTTTCTATCTTAGACGTTCATGCTTTTGGGATGGAGGTGAAAGAAATTTAAAGGCAATAAAGATAAAACTTAAAAAAATATAGCTATGGGATGGTTAGCCGTAGATAAAGACGGTACAGAAAAGATTTTTAATGTAAAGCCGTGCAGAGGAAATACACAGAAAGATAAAAACCATGTATGGGGTACATACGTCGGTGAAAATCACAAAAAGTGGTATCCTAAACATGATGGGCGTGATGAAGATACAGGTAATGCCTATTATCTGGGATTTTCAATAGAATTGCCTAAAGGTACTATTAACAAGCTTATTGGAAGAGAATTATCTTGGGATGATGAGCCTGTAGAATTACATTGATTGTTGCTTATGAAAATAGAAAATATTAAGTTCAAGGCTAAACGTCTTGATAATGGAAAATGGGTCCGCGGTTATTACTACGAAGAGAATGGTAATACCTACATCATTGAGGACAGACAGAAAGACTCTGTACTTAATCGTAATGAAGCGGTATTGATTGAACCTTCTACCGTCTGTATGTATACAGGACTAAAAGATTGTGAAGGCAATGAGCTTTGGGAAGGCGATATACTCGAAGGTAATCATAAAGGAGAAATTTATTTTTACCAAGGTGCTTTCCTTATTCGCTCTATTGATGATAATGCTCTGATTTCTTTATCTAATTATGCAACATGGAATGGAAAGATAACGTGCAAAGTCGTTGGCAATAAATTCGATAAGGAGAAGTAGTGTATGAAGATTAGATTAGCTAAGAAGATATGGAATAGACCAATAGGTAAAATGTCCCCGTATTGGATTAATAAATTTGTAAAAGCAGACAAGACGGATTATCGTATCACGCAAGCTTCAAAAAAGGTTGAAAAATGGAAGGATTATAAATTGAGGAAAAGATTAGTAGGATTATGAACAAAACAAAGAAATATTTAATAACTCTAACAGAGGATCAGCTGATGCTGATAGCTCAGTGTGTTGAAGATTGTCATAGATTTGCTGCTGGTCAGACGGAACTTTATAACGTTTTGCGGAGTATTGATATGGAAGACTATAGTCTACGTAAGAAACTTCAAAAGTTACAATCTTTAGTTACTCCTGGTTTAGGTTGTGGAGCAAGTTATGACTGGATCGGTAGTGGTTGCCCTAATGAGGCGCAACGAAAATTTATTGCTCAATCATACTATCTATATCGAGAGATTTATCATCAACGTAATCTCATAGAAGGTATAGACAATGTATACACTTCAGAAACTTTACGTTGTGCAGATAGTGGTGAGCCAATAAAAATTAAAGTAATAAACAAAGAAACTGAAGAAACAATATGATAAAGAGAATCTTTTTTGGAATTATATACCTTGTATTATCAGTGCCTTATTCTTTCATACATGTTCTTTTAATAATCGTGTCATTCTTTATGGGCAAGCGTATTCTTGAACGTTTTGAGGAAATATTCGTATTCCCTATATTGGAAGTAGTTCTTTATGGACGTAAGAGACATGATGACTGTTGCGGAAATTGTGTTTCATTCTTATACGAATCTGCTAATGGCACCGGATGGTGCGAAAAGAAAAAGAAACTACGATTTTGCGACGAATTCTGTAAAGAGCATAAGATAAAATGTAATAAGCTACAAGAATGAAAAATATAACAGCTAAGTATATAAAGCAAAATAAAAAAATGGAAAAGAAAGTTTTGACTCTCACGGTTAATAAACAATGGTTTGATATGATTGTATCTGGCGAGAAAATTGAGGAATATCGGGAGATTAAACCATATTGGGTAAATCGGTTTTTAAAAATGCTTTGCAAAAGATTTACTCATGCTCTTTTTATTAATGGTCGCCGTAAGGACAGCCCACGAATAGAAAAAGAAATTGAGAGTATTACTATCGGTAAGCCGAAGAAGGGCTTATGTCCTAATGAATGGTTAGGTACGGACTTTTTCGTGATAAAACTTAAAACAGAAAATGGAAAATAATAATGAGGTTATTAATTCGCAATTAGATGTTAAGCTGCAGAGTTGTCCTTCGATTTCGATTTTGATGACTAATTTTTTGTCCTTATCATAAATAAAGCGTTTTGTATATTTGCACTAAATAAAATAATAAATGATGCAAAACGCTTTATATCCAACTTTCGCAAACTTTGTCCCAACGATAACGCGCGTTGTGGCAGGTGGTTTGGCTGCATTATGGTATACCATTGAGCCGAGCTTACAGATTTTCTATGTGTGTGTGTACGCAGTTATTATTGACTGTATAACAGCCTGGCGACTGAATCGACGAATACGCAAGATGTATACCGCTGAAGCCGCAGATGGCAAATTAAAGTCGTCACACATGTCTAAGATGCTTTATGACCTAATGGTCGTGTTTGCCTGCATAGTTCTTGCCGACCTTATCGACGAACGGTTACTTGCTCATCTTGGCAACCTACATCTTGCTGCATATATTGCCGCTATATTCTGTGGCGTTGAATTTGTAAGTATTTTGGAAAACGAAAGTTCTTGCAATGGTCGCGCTTGGGCTAAAGCTTGTCAGATAATACTGCAAGACAAAACTAAACGTCACTTGAATGTGGACGAAGACACTTTCGAGAAAATAAAACAAGCAATACATTCACGTCGCAATGGAGAGAATTGATAAGATATTCGAGCAGTGGGCTCGCATCTATAAGCCTTTGTCGCATAGTGCGGACACTACGCAAAAACACAAAACATTCTATCGCGTAGATACGCTGAATGCTGAAAACGAGTTTGTGCGCAATGTCAATACTGCTGCTTCGCCTTGTATGGCGCATAGTACTCTCGTCGATGCAAAGCTCTTGTCTAATAATGATAAGATAATAAGCTACTTGCACACGGAATACTTTTTGATAAAACAGCGCACAGTAGGCAACAGAACTACTTTTAAGTCGGATGATGAAGCAGCAACAGAATGTAAAGTCGATTTGGCTGAGATATGCGAAGATTTTATGGCTTTTCTTCAGGCGCTAAATTCCGCAGCGAATAAAGGTCTGCCATCATTGGTCATCGGTACCACCGAGGACGGTGTTTTCCCTATTACTGGCAACATCCGTAATACGCTACGCGGAATCGACCTCACCACGTGTCAATGGGGTAGTCTGCCTCAATTTAAGTCAGGTTGGTGGATATTTGCTTTTCAGTTCGAGATTAAACAACCTCGTCCTCTTTGCATCTCTACGGTAAAATATAAATAGTCACATTTTTAGTTATTATGTTTCATAGTTACATTTTTATTGCACAAGTCATTGGTTAGCGAACCAAGATAGCAACAGTGGTGTTATAATAATGTTAATAGGTTGTTTTAATAGCGAAAAGAGCTACCTGTGAAGGCAGCTCTTTTTTTATTGTTTGTTTTGGTGGATGAATTTTTCAACATCCTTCCAAAGTGCAATCTCGAAAGTTTTTGATTCAGGATTATATTGCCCGACGCACTGTAGCTCTCCGCCAGCTACCGTTTCCCCCGTGCCCCCGTCAGCACCCTTACCAGGTAACGCCTCGCTATCTCTCCGAATAATGAAAAATTCAAAGGCTTTTAACTCTGGAGCTATTTTTTCTATATCGCTAAAACTTATTTCCTCTCGCTTGGCAACTTTAATGCGGTTTATATCTCGCACGCTAAGGTTCGGACATACCTTTTTAGCACGTCTTACAGTTTTAAGCTCTTCCTCTACCATATAGCTCTCTACCGTACTCTCGCATTCCTGGTAATATACCCAAAGATAGCAGTTGTGTAAGAATGCACGCCATTTACATTCTTTGCTCATCATTAATATAGCTAAAGGCTGCTCGATATACAATCGTCTTTTTTCACCTTCCCACAATATCAATCCGTCTTTTTGAAGCTCGAAGAGAGTTTTAAAGACACTCGATACTCTTGCTATTTCGTCTAATTTTCGTTGCTTTTTACTTTTAAATATGCTAAATATTCCCATAATATAATGTTTTTATGTTGTGTTGATTATATGAAAACTTGTTTTTATTAACTTATATATCTATATAAATAGGATCTTGTGGAAAAGCAAACACTTCAGATACATGTGATTTACCATAGAAGTTCTCGACATATTTTTCCATTCTGAAGCCTAAATGTCTTATAGTCATCATAATGGCAGGACGGTGGCTCAAACCTTCGTAAAATCGATTCCATTTACGGATGTATCTGCGTCTGTAGTTAGCTTTCTTTTGCGTCTGTACGTCTTCGTATGATGTGCCTTGACCAACGCCCATGTCTGCAAATCTCATGTGCTGCAACATTGTAAATTCCACATGAACATAATCAGGTGTTGCACTAATTATGCGTCCTCTGATACTCTTGGCACCTTCGCCAGTAGAATACCATTGATTTTTCTCTTTACGTTGCTCGTTTATCTCTGCATATCCAGGATATACCTCGTATGGCCATATTTTTTGCGTTTTGATATTCATTTGAATATCGTCCGTTGTCTGTTGCATATACGTCTTTATTATCGACGATAGCGGGAAAACTGCTTTTTGAATAGTGTTAACCTCTGCCATGATGTTTGTATTTAGTTATGCAAATATATATATAAGGTATTACGCCAAAAGGACAAAAAGGCTTTGTCCTTAATTCTCTGTCGCAAATAGCTAAATTTGGATAGAATTATATAAAAACAACATGGCACAAAATGACGTAATTACACGCATTCAGGTAATTCTGAATGCTAAACAGGCAGAGAATATGATGAAGCAGCTCCGCGCTCAGACTAAAAGTTGGAAGGCTGAGCTGAAACAATTGGAGGCTGCAGGAAAAGGCAATTCTAAAAGAGCCCAATTCTTAAATCAGATGATACGTGCGACAAATAATGCAGAGAAAGAAACGGTTACTGCTACAACACGTATCAAGAATGCTGTCGAAAATCTTGCATCTACATCTACTCGTGAACTTCGTCGAGCTGCTACTGAAGCTCGACGCTTCCGCGATTCTCTTGCCGCCAATGACCCACAGTTTGCCAAGGCTCAGTCTGACCTTACTAAAATTCAAGAGCAAATAGACAAGAATACTAATGCTGTCCGCAAACATGGCTCGGCATGGAAAACTACTATACGTAATATGCTTGCTTATGCAGGTGTGTTTGGAATGATGAATACGGTCAAGAGTAAGATAGAAGAGGTGATAAGCCTTAACAACAAGCTCTCTGACCAGATGGCGAATATCCGCAAGGTTTCTAATTTGCCAATGGGAGATATTAAGCAGCTCACTAAAGAAATCTATAAGCAAGACACCAGGACCGCGCCAACTGAATTGCTCGATATCGCTTATTCAGGCGCAAAACTTGGTTTTGGTGAAGGAGGAGCTGACCAATTAGCTCAGTTTACTCGTGCCGCAAATGTCGTAAATGTCGCACTCAAAGAAGATATGGGAGCTGATGCTCTTACCGCTTTGAGTAAGATTGTAGAGAATATGGGACTGCTGAAGCAGATGAATGTGGAAGATGCAATGAACAAAGTCGGTTCTGCTCTTTTCCGTCTTTCTTCTACGAGTACGGCAACATCAAGTAACATTGTTGAGTTTGCGAAGCGATTGACAGCGATGGCCAAGGTTGCAGGTATTTCCACCGATCAGCTTTTAGCCCTTGGGTCTGCCAGCGATGCCATGTATTTGGCCCCTGAGGTCGCGAGTACTGCCTTTACCAAGCTCTTTTCTTCTTTGCAGAAGAATCATAATCTGATTGAAAACGTCTTAAAGATACCAGAGGGTACTATCAATGATTATTTCAAGCAGGGTAGGGCTATGGACGCAATTCTCGAAATCTTCCACAAGATGCACGACCTCGGTAACATGAATGCTCTTGCTCCTATATTCAAAGACCTCGGTTCTGATGGCGCACGACTTATGAATGTTATGACGGCCATGGCGAAGAATGTAGATATGCTTGAAAAGCATATCCGCACATCTACAGAGGCTTACAGAGAGGGTACAGCTGTACTTGACGAGTACGCTATACAGCAGGAAACTTCACAGGCATTGATGGAACGTGCAAATAATCTATGGCAGAAGACTTTTGTGAATGAAGATAATGTTGACGTAGTAAAAGAGTTGTCACAAACGTGGTACGATCTTAGCAAACAGCTTACTTCAAGTACAATAGTAGTCACAACCCTCAAATTTGCTTTTTCGTCGCTGATAACATTATTCAAAGCGCTTATTGCGCTTATGCCTTCAATAATATTAGGCTTAGGCGCACAAGGTCTTGTCGCCACTATAACATCTCTTGTATCAGCAGTTTCATCTTTGGGCTTTAAAATCCGAAGATTAATAGTTGCGTTCAAAGCTCTTAAATTTGCAACCAGGGCAAATATTGTTGTCGCCGCGGCTTCGGCTATGGCATTTCTTGCTTCAAAAATTTATGAAACGGCAAAGGCTGCTTATGAAGGCACTACTTTCATGCGTGGCTTTAATAAAGAAATAAAAAGCATGCCGGAAAGTTATGCGCAAAGTGTGTCTGAGTTAGAGAGTTATACAGCTGCTATCAATTATGCCGCGAAAGGAACAAATGCACATAAGGTGGCAATTCAGCAATTCAATGAAAAATTTGGTGGTTATCTCTCAAAGCTGCTTACAGAAACATCAACTGCGCAAGATTTGGCTCGTGCTTATGAAGAGGTGAATAGTGCTTTACAGCGTAAGGCTTATCTCGAACTCAAAGAGAAAGATGTAAAAAATTATATTGTGCCTGCCGCTTCCCACGAGCGCAATTTGGGAGTTTCTTATGATAATTTTGTAAAGGGTACAGAAGCTGCAGGCTATTCGTCAAAAGTGTTGCGTGCTTTTTATGAAGATCATAGAGGCATGGGACTTCGTGATATGCTGTCTCTGTTAAACTATCAAATGTTTAACCGTCCATTGTCTTCAAATAGTCTATCTGCAGTTTTTCGCCGCGATAGAACTATGGGCGCAAAAGACGATGTGGAAGATTTGAACCATAAAAAATCCCAGGATATCGCTCTCTACGCTCTTCGTTATCTTCGTGCTTATGGATCTTTGCAAGTTCGTACACAAAGAGTTTATAAAAAGTACGCAGGACTTGGCCTTGACGGCAATAAATCTACAGAGGATTTAGGCTCACTCGATAACAAGGCTATTGACAAAGATGAACTTGCTCGACTTAAAAAAGAGCACAACGATGCTGTCAGAGCTGCCAACGAAGCCTTTAAAAATGCTAAGGAGCAAGCTACTGCCGTTGTTTCTGCCATTGACGAATACTATACTTTGCAAAAAGATGCTGTTGAGCAGATGTATAATGACGGTGAAGTAACGAGAGTTAAAGCCGATTCATTGAAGGAGTGGCTTGAACAGCGCCGTTTGCAGGTGCAGGTAGAGGCACATAAAGCCCTTGGCGGTCGCGAGAATGATTTTGAGGATATGAAGAAAACGATAGGGTGGGGCTTCGATAGAGTAGACCAGTCATCCAATTCGGACGCTTCTCAGAAGATCATGCAGAATTTTAATGGTCTTGCTACATACAATTTGCTCGCTCGCTTTACAGGAGGCAATGGTATGCCCGACGGTCGTAGCGTAATTAACGACATCAATAAAAAAGGTGCTCAATATCGCCTGAAACTTACCGAAGCACAAGGCAAGATGATTACAGCAGTAGACACCTACTTCCGCCAGTATGATGTGGTCAAGGATGTTAGCGACGATCTTGCAAAGCAGCTCCTCGATATGGGTATTCCTTTCGAGCGTCCGAAGAATTTCTTTGCAGGACAGAATGTGAAACATAAGGAAAACAGTCAACTTGATGGCTCGGCATTGAACCTTCCTGATGTTACGGTAACAGCGTCTTCTGCACCAACCATTCAGAATCTATTGCTCACAGATTTTGTCAAGAATGGCACAAAGAATTACGGCTTTGACGTTAAGGACAATAAAGCCCTTGGCGATTGGTTAAAAGAATTTGTCACTAATGGCGAATGGAACGCAAAAGACGATGCGGAAGTTACTCCTGCAAAGTCAGACTTTGTTTCTTGGGCTAAGGCTATGCCAGACATGGAAGCCTGGGTTGCCGACATACCTAAATATCGTAACGAGATTCTAAGCTTTTACATAGCTCTCGTCAAGGCTGATGACGATTACTATGCAAAGATGAAAACTAATGCCGACAGAGATAAGCGAGTATTCGCTGAACGTTGGGAGCGCTCTCCTCAAGGTGCGGCTGCCGAGCAACGCCAGCGAAGTTTATCTCTTCAGGCAGGAGTCGAGGGCATTTACGGACGTGGTGATAGTGGCGCTTTCTTTAATACTAAAGAAATGGCTCGCAACAATGGCTTTGCAGACACTATTAAGGGCAATCCTAATATAATGATGGTAGAAGAGCAAATGCGTACTGCCCAGGCAAAGCTCGAAATGATGCGTCAGGCTAATGCCGATATGACATTAATCCGTCAGGCAGAGCGTGAGGCACAGGATGCAGAACTCGCTTATGCCAACAAAGTCAACGACGCTATCAAGGCTCGTATGGACTTGTTGCAGCAATGGATTGATCCTCTGCAGCAATTTTCCGAGTCTGTGGGTGAAGCTTTTGTAAAGATGGCAGATTCAGCTTCTGAAGGTCGTGATGCTCTTAAAGAGGCTACTGAAAACATGATTCGCTCGTTTGCCAAGATGACAATCAATATGCTCGCTCAGCAGGTAAAGATGGAAATACAGCGTGCTCTCTTTCATAAGCGTATGCTAAAGAGCGAAAAGACGTATGAAGAAGGAATGAAGGAGACTAATGAGTCTACTCACAAGTCTGTTTTCAAGGCTTTAGGCTCATTCTTTAAGAAGAAAAAGAAAGCTTCTGATAAGGATGCTAAAGACGAAGACAAGACCAAGAAAGAAAAAATCAAAGCTGACACAAAGCTCGAAACAGATGCTGCAAACCAAAAACTTGAAGTTACGAAAACAGCAGAGCAAGGTAAAGCAAACATCTTGACTACGGCAGGCGAAAAGACTACTGAGATGAAAACTGAGCAAGCTGCGGCAGATGCTCAGATTACAGGTGCTGAAGCACAAGGCAATGTATTCGCAGGTATTGCGTCGGGCGCTGCAAAAATCATTGGATCTTTAGGTATTTTCGGACTTCCTCTTGTTGCAGTCATACAAGGTCTGCTTATGGGCTTACTCAATTCTGCATTAAGCAAATTGTTTGGCAAAGGCAAATCTTCCTCGTCGAGCACAAACACAAAGCTCGTTACAGGTATGTTGACTTATGACAGTGGCAACGTTTCTGCTTTTGGTGGAGCTATCGACGGCAAGACATATCCTGTTGTCGGCAACGACGGAAAGGTGTATGCTGCAAAACCTACCGACGAACTCGCTACTGGCTTAATAACAGAGCCTATAGCAACGATGATAGGAGGCAAACCTTCGCTTATTGCAGAGCGTGGTCCAGAAATGATTATAGGACGAGAAACTACAGCTGCAATGATGATGGCTCGCCCGGATATTATTCGCGACATTGTAGAATTTGACCGCAATAGGAGTGGACGCACATACAAGGTCTACGACTCAGGGAATATTGCCGATTTCTCGCATTCTGATTCTGTTTCTTCTCCAGCAGCCAACGCAAGCGATATGACTAATATCGTCGCCACGCTTCAAGCAATGATGCCAGCGATACAATCATTTACCGCTCAGCTACAAAAACCAATTAAAGCGCAAACGAATATGTTTGGCGCAGGAGGAATTTATGAAGACTTCGAAAAAGCCCAACGGTTTATGCGCAATAAACGCTAATATCTCAGCAAGCGACCTTTTCGTTGAATAAAAACCAATATGCCCAGCTGCTTTCGAGCGGCTGGGCATATTTTTTTATGCGCAGTCTTACGCAAGCAAGTTTATGGGGTACGCCGTATTGCATATAAGGCAATTACTCCTTATATGCAAGAATAAAAAGCACATAACACCCTAATTTAATATATAGTGCAAATTTACTGATTTTATCTGAGATTACCAAGTCTTCAAACCGCATTTTTACACTGTCGGACATTTTTGTCCGCCATGGATTTTTTGTCCGACACTGGACATTTTTGGACAGACTTGATTATCAGTGAGTTACGAATAAAAATGTCCGATATGTCTATATAGGGGCTATATAAACCCACGAAAGTTGTCGATATTATCCCCGATATTGCATATTTTTGCACAAAGTAAAATCCCTTTACCCTAAAATATATGTAAAATTACATTTTTGTCACTCCGTGACATGTAGCCAAAATTGAGATATACTGCTTGAATAAAAAGAATTGAAGCGAAAAAGCGTATATTTATAGATTTGCTTTCATGTAAACAAAAATACAATAAATTTCTATTAATTCTATTTTATTTTTTTCTCCTACGTGTGTTTTAATATATATAAAAGAGAATAAAAATGGCATTTTTCTACGTAAGTAGATGAAAATCAAGAAAATAAATATTTCATTCATGAGACAAATCTTAGACAAAAGTGAGGCAAACTTATGGCAAAGCCTGGCATTTTGTCGAGGACTAAAAAATAAAGTGGAAGACAGAGTGAAAAACAACTTGTAGGAAATAAAAAATTATCAGTAGGCTGAAAAATGATTTTCAATAGGCTGATAATTCATTTTCAGTAGGCTGATAATTTTATATGCTTATTGTGAAACGAAAAACAGCCAAGATCGATTATGGTTTTCGACCTTGGCTATCGTTGCGTTGGATTAATCCTCGTTGTATAGATATGAGGGTTGACTGTTTGATGATGGCTCTTTTTGTTATCACGGTGCCATTACCAGATAGTCCTGCATGCTGAAGATAGCTTAGAGTTGCGCCAACTTCTTTAGAGGTTAGAACTGTGTATACTGCAGCTATCGAACTAAAGTAGAAATCTTTTAGTTTGTTGTGCGTTCCTACTAATAGATGCACATGTATTACTTTCGCCATAGTGGTTTTGTTTTTTATAGAGGTTGATATTTTGTATCTATGGTGCAAATATACTAAATAACTTATATATAGAATGGTTTTGTGTTTTAATTATTCCAAACAGGCTATAAAAAGTTATTAAAGATGGATGTGTTGGTATTTATAATATATATAAAATATGTAGAATGCGAAAAGACAGTATAACGCAGTTAAAAAACGTGAAATACAAATATTTAATATATGAATTTAATATTTATATTGAAAATATTCCCTATCTTTGCAAACGTAAACAGAAGCAATATGAAACATGAGCAGTATCTTTGATGTTAGTTGTTCCATCTTTAAGGATGTTAGAGACCGTCGTGGTGAATACTATGATTATAATACTCATAGTTACCTGCGTTCCATGTCCCTTTCCGACTTCCTGTTTGGAGGCTACTGGCAAGACGAGGTAGAGCGATATAGAGCTAAGCTTATGGAGGTTGCCTCTGAAAAAGGGCTTGAAGCTGCTAAAAAGGATCCTGTAGTCAGGGAACTGAAGATAGGATTACCGAGTGCTACTCTGAGTGGTTATTTCGAGCAGGGACGACGCACTGATTTGCTTACGTCTTATACTGGTTTCATTGCGTTGGATATCGACTTCCAAGACAATAAACAGCAAGACCTTGACGAGATTAAGCAATGTCTGAAGGATAGACCTGAGACAGCTGCCATAATTAAGTCATGTTCGGGTTTGGGCTACTTCGTGATGGTGAGGTTAGCTTATCCTGAGCGCCATGGCGAACATTTCGACGCTTTGCGTAAAGAGTATTCTCGTTTGGGTATTACCCTCGATAAGGCTTGCCGTGATATAACTCGTTTGAGAATAGCTTCGTTTGATATGGAACCATATATTAACGAAAATGCAATTCCTTATACAGGTCTGCCTGCAGCTATACAACAAGGCATGTTGGAGCAACGTCATTATCAGAATGCTGCAAGAACTAACATATCTTCAGTATATGATAAGGATTTCACAACGGATTGTATTGAAATGTTGGTTAAAAACATAGAATCACGTCAGTTGGATATTGCTCCTGGTTATGAGGATTGGTTTCAAATGGGCTTGGCTTTGGCGCGTTTTGATGCTGAATTGGGTAAAGACTGGTTTAATCGTCTTTCTAAATATTATAAAAATTATGATGAGAGGCAATGTCTTCGCCAGTATGATGCCTGTGTTCGCTTTAGAAATGCTCCAGGTAAGGTTACGATAGAGAAGTTCTTCGGTCTTTGCAATAAAGCAGGTGTAGAACTGACTAAGGAACAAAGAGCAGAATTGTACAGAAAAAAACATACATGATGGTTGAATAACCATTATATATAAAGAGATCTTTGACTACTTGCATTGAATATACACTTCTCTGAGATTACAACGTGGTGAATGTCGTCGGTGGTTTCTATAGGCAATTAGTCTTCGCCAATAGGAAGTCTGGGACAACATCGAACCTCATATTTATGTATGTTTCTTGTCATTAAGACTTTTGGATTTGCTTCGGAAGTCTCTCTCTCGCGGTTATGACAACCGTAACAAAAAGAGATTGCGCTGAATGAAACGAGAGGAATGAGCGCAAAGGATAATTCAATAGCTCAAATATGGCAAGACGATAATCGTTCTAAAGTTTGGCGGCATACATATTTTGCAGGATGTTGGCGCGATATAATCTGAAGAGGTAAAGGAAGAGCGTTCGTATCTGAGGGGCTAAGCTCTGACACAAATAAGCGCATGAACAGGGAACATTGACTTTATTACCTAAAAAGTTGCCATTGGCGGCATTCCCATCGTTGTATTAATCTGTAGAGGAGTATTATTTCGTGCTTAAAGATATTAAGCGAAAAACAGAATTAGGAATAGACTGCTGATAACAGACATTGAACTCCTGGTGTTAAGTAAATCTGCAAAATCTAAAGCCATATAAATGATATAAGTTAAAAAGAATGTTTCAGCATAATCAAGTCTGCAGTCGGCAGGATATTCCTTATTCCTGTTTCCGCTTACTTAAAATAAGGTTGATTCGCGGGGTCCTATATAAAAAAACGACTTCCGTCTGCGCTATGTTGTTATTGACAACATGGTGTAGATAGTTAGAGCGGCACCGTTTTTCTATGTTTGGTTAGTCTACTTATTGCTCATGGTTGCTGACTTATGGCGTAGTTTTTTGAATGTCGCTCTTTTTATACTGACCAATTAAAATTTGAGAGAAATAAATGAAACAAATATCTGCAAAAGTTGAATTGTGGGCGCAAGGGCAAGATGACGAAAGTCATATTGCTCGTTGCGCTCGTGTTTGCTATGCAAGTCAGGCGACAGGCACAGATACTGCTCTTATACAGAGCTTAGTAAATAGAAAACATCTTTCGATGTTTCGCCATTCTACATATTATTTTTACCTCCCTAAAGGTCATAATATGAGTGCAGGAATAATACTTTATCTGCAGAGCAACCCATATTGTGGCTGTGTGCGTATTACTTCCAGAAAACGCAAAGATAAGGATATAGCAAGCCCCGTTTTTCTTGCTTTGAATGGTCAGTTCGTGTTAGAACACGAAAGATTGTGCCATCGTCTATCTGAGTATTCTGTTAGCGAGGCTTATTATATTCGTATGGCAAAGGAACTGCCTACGGCATGGCGACAGGCGGTGTTGATGACAGTACGTGTTACTGTTTGCTGCACCACACAAATATCAACTTCGAGGGAACTAAACAGAAAGTCGCCTAATGCCATTGCCGAGCAGAGTACCAGATATGTGAATTTTAATAAGCATGGTGGGCAGATCTGTATTTGTGAACCAGAAGGTTTTAGAAGATTGCCAAGAAAACATCAATGGGCTATGCGTTTAGCATGGTGGGTAGCTGAAAAAAGTTATCTTTATCTCACTCGCCATGGTATGCAGCCGCAGCATGCTCGTGGCGTGTTGCCATTGGAAACGGCTACTAAGGTGGTATATACTTATAGTTGTAAAGAATGGCATGATATTTTTGATCTTCGTTTACGAGGAACTACTGGCGCTCCACATCCTGATGCTAAAGAATTATGTCAGCTTATCCTGATTGAAATGAAAACCTTCATTCCGTTCCTTGCTGAAGGAATAATTGATGTGTAGGAATCGGTAATTTTATTTATTGATAATGGCAATTATGATAAATTAGTAGTTAAGACATGGGTAAGATATATCTTAGAATAAATTCATTATACGCAGATTATTACAGAGGTGAAGATTCTAATAATCTTCTCCTTTGTAGTGATCCTTATGTTTTTACTCCAGGCACTCACCCATACAACTTACTCGTTCGTGGCTTGCATTTTACCACCATTAATGAACAAATAGTCCGTGGTTGCTTCTCGCAGAATACTTGGAAGACTATGTGTATAGGCAAGTCGCCCGTTTCTTCGAGTAAAGTTTTGAATCGTAATCCTGACACTTGGTTGACTTCCGAAGAGGTTTGCTTGCTTACCAATACAACGAATAACGACAAATTGAATAGTAGCGATTTTCTCTGTATCGAGATTCCTAAACAGATATACAGAGAAGGAAGGTTTCATCCTACTAATGATAATTACGCTCTTGACAGAAGTTCTGCTGTAGCCTTACGGAAATTCTTAATTGCTAACTTTAAGTCGGTGTTTTATGACTGGTATTTGGCAAACAAGCGTGTCGAGGAAGAACTGAATGTAAGTCGTACTAATATTGATTTATACGAGCGCTTTTTAGAAGCCCATAATATTCGCGGCTCACGAACAGGTAAAGAGCGTGATAGTTTACGCAAGATGCTTGAACGTAAATTAGCTCCGAAGAACTGTAAACGCAGTTTGAAGGAGCAAAAGAATATGGAAGCTTTACGCATTATCTATACTGACGAAAAGAAGTCAATAGTATCAAAATAAATTTTGATTGTTAAATACGACATTAATGTAAGTTAAAAAATGGAGAAAAATGTGGTAATTTTTGTCCGAGTAACTTTTTAATAAAAATATTGTAATATGAATAACAAATGTACAGAATTGATAGCTGATAATATACGTGCTATTGATATCTATCCGAATTGTGATTTAGGTATTTCTCTTCCTCCATCGATACCTATGATAACTCAGGTTCTTGCCTCTTTTCGTAGACCTCCTTATTTTTCTATAAGATATGTTTCTGATTCTTCGGAACCTAAAATATTGGTAGAACTTGAAGAGAGCGCAAAAATTAGTTTTAAGACCTCGCAGGCAACAGCAAATAGTGGGGTGATTTTTACCCACGAGGTTCAAGTTACAGGGTTATCGGGGATAAATGATAACATTTTAAGTTCACAACTGGCGGCAGAAGCCTTTAAGGATGTGGATTTCTCTATTATGTTAAGGTATGCTGACGGTTCAAGTCGTTTGCTCTATTGTTTTCCACATGGATCAGCGATTGAGATAATTAATGCCGGAGCCAACGATGGCACTACGGCAACAGTAAAGATTATTGGTAAGTCGTATTCTAATATGATAGACGTTGTAACAAAATAACGTTTTTTAGATCATAGATTTAGTATTTTGATGTCGAAGAATTAGGGAAGCGTCTCTTTAAAATTCTAAACGCATTTTTTATAATCAAGGTAAGGCAATAGCTCGTGATGAGTTGTTGCCTTTTTTGTTTGCCCAATTTTGATGGTAAACGTACAATTAATGTGTCCTTTACGCTTTTTGCATTTTGTAAATTTGTGTTGTACTTAGTAATTAAATCGCAAAAACAACAATGATAAAAGGTCTTCACGAAATTCTGACAATGAAGTTGCTGATGATGGATGCTCCTTTTGTTCGCCTATACCGCGAGCAGATTGAGAGCAACCGCCAAAATCACGCTTCGTTTGACGACACTAATTTTGTTTTAGCAGCTATCGAACGTCGGAATAAAGATGGTCAATTTCACGTCTCGCATTTGATGTACGAGAATGATGAAGATTGGGATGGCGATATGGATGCTGACGAGGAAGATGATGAGAGATATATCTGTGTTATCAAAATCGAAGGACCTGTCACTCGAAATGGTGGCGCTTGCTCATACGGCAGCAAAGACCATCGTAATATCATCCTTCGTAATGCTGACAACAAGCATTGTATCGGTTTTCTTATTTATCTCAATACGCCAGGCGGTGCAGCTTCGGCCATTGCGGATTATAAGTACGCCTTTGACTATGCACGCTCAAAGAAATTGCCTGTCATTGCTCATATCGATGGTATGGCAGCTTCGGCAGGAATGTATATCGCAGCTTTGAGTGATGAACGCTATTACATGAATCCTGCCGACGAGGTGGGAAGCATTGGTGTGATGGCTGCATGGTATAGCATGAAGGATGGAGAGAAGGCTAAAACTGGTGAAACCTTCCACGAGGTGTATTCCACTCACTCTATCCATAAAAACGAATGGAGGCGTGCAGCTGATGATGGCGATTATAAAATCTTGATAGCCGACCTTGATAAGTTGGAGTCTAAATTTTTTGCTGATGTAAAGGCTGCTTGTCCTAAAGTTAAAGACGATGTTCACCTTGGCGGTAGAATGTTTGCCTGTTCAGAGGTCGATGGCATACTTGTAGATGGGCAGAAAAATTATGCTCAATGTTTAGCACGTATAGATGAACTTTATCGAGAATCGCACAAACCGACTTCCGGTAATGATGGTGCCAGCTCTCAGTCTTCTCATTCGGCAGGAATTGGTTTTGCATCAACTAAAAATCTAAAATTAACAAAAATAGAAAACATGAAAAAGAATTATCAGACAGTAGCTATGCTGTGTGGAGTAACCGAACTTCATGCCAGCGAAGAGGGAGTCTTTTTGAACGCACCTTTGGTTGATAACCTTGTTGCCAACATTCAGCAGAGTCGCCAGGCTTATGAAACTCAGGTTGCAAATGCAAAGGCTGATGGTCAGAAAGCCCTCGACGCTGCAAAGGCTGAGTATGAAGCAAAGTTGGCTAACTTGCAGGCGCAACTTGATGCAAAGACAACCGAGGTTGACGAGCTGAAGCAGAAGACTTCCGAGTTGTCGGGTATTATCGAGACTCAGACTCAGACTCTTACCGAGAATGAGCAGACCATTTCTGATTTGAGAGATCAGGTAACTGCACTTACAAACAATCCAGGCGAGAGTCCTGCTGCAGGTCCTTCACCTTCTAACAATGGTAATGGAGTACAGGCAGAAGGTTTCGTTTGCGAGGTTCCTCAGTATGACAGCTCTTTGTCGCCTGCTGAGAACAAAAAGCGTATGGATGAATACAACGCTAAAATCGCACACAATGCTTACGGTGGCTAACCGCTTCTAATCTTCAATTTTAATAACACAAACAGTAATTAACTCAAAATTTTAAGGAATATGGGAATGATTAGTACAAGTTATCTAACTCACATTGCCGACCGTTTTAAGAGCCAGGCAATAATGGGAGCTGCTTACGCTAATCCTGGAGAGCTTACTCGTTTAGGTATTCAGGTAATTTCTGGTGTGCAGTTCAAAGATACTCAGACAGTATTCAATCGTAAGGGTGGTACTACTCGTCGCAAGAAGGTTGGCGAAGCAATAAGTAGCTCGCTTGGTTATATCGAGGAGCGCGAGCTTGTTGCTCAGCAAGCTTGGAACCGATATACTGATAACCAAGATCGATATATCGAGACTCCTTATAAGGTAGATGGCTCAGCTAAGTTTAGCTATCCTCTTGCAGAGCTTGCTGTCCAGACGATCATCGCCAACTATACTGACGACCTTTTTGCAAACCTTTTCTGGGGTGACAAGAAGAATGCTGACAGCAAGGATGAAGATACTAAGGCTTTAGGTCTCTACGATGGTTTTAATACCAATATCGCCAAAGATATGGCCAATGGTCGTATTTCTCTTGCTCGTAAGAATCTTATACAGGTAGACGCAATCGACTTGTCGCCGATTACTGACGAGACAGATACTGAGGCTTGGAATACTTTCCGAACATTCTACAATGCTTGGTCGCCAGCCTTGAAACGCAAAGAGGCAAGGGTTTTGATTTCCGTTGAACTTTCAACTGTCTTGCAGGATTCTTATGCTAACAAGAACCGCGCAATCCGTACTGTCAAGATGCTTGATGGAGCCGAGAAAGGCAACTGGCAGGTTCAAGAGTACCCATTTGTGATTTTTGTTCCTTCACAGGACTATGGCAAGGGCGACCGAATGATGGCCTATACAAAGAACAATCTTCAGTATGGCGTAAATTCATTCGACTCTTACAACAGTATCAGTGTTCAGATTGGTAGCGGTACTGACAACTTGGATGTAGTATGGCAGCTGCAATCAGTTCAGGGAACCAGAGTTGTCAACGTCAACCCTTCTGATTTTGCGATGTCAACAGGTTCGTTGACTCCTGGTGTGGTTTGGCAGGGAGATTATCAGAAGAACACCTTCTTCGTTGGTTTTGACGCAACCATGGGTAAGGTAAAGGTTGGTGGCAGCTATATTACTGCAAGTGAAAGCAAGGAATATAGTGTAGGTACAACCATCCAGCTTGAAGCAGAAGCATTGGAGAGCCATGAGTTTGTAGCTTGGAGCAATGGTGCTACTACTCCTACTATTACTATAACAATGCCAGATGCTCCTGATGGCATTTCTGCGATCTTTAAGAAGACTGAGTAGTCTTTATCCACTCGCAATTCGCTACCGACTAAATCTCGGTAGCGAATATATAAAAACAGTAATTAACAACAACACAAACACAAATAAATACTATGGCAGTTGTAGCATGTCCTACTCTCACAGACTTACTCTCGCAGAATGAGTGTCTTGAGAATTTCGCTGGTCTTGGTACCAACGTATACATCGGCTTGAAGAGCGACTTAACATCCGTGCTAAAAATGACGGATGGTATTTATTCTACTCCTGTATTTCAGGCAGGCAAAGGTCTGTTTAAAATCCAGTGTAAAGAAAACACCGTAGGCATTAAGGGCTCTTCACTTGGTCGTCGTAAAGGTTTCAGCTTGGAGTTGACTTTCACCTTGGAAGCAGTAAACCAACAAATCGCTAAATTGACACGAGCAATTAACAACCTTGATATCTTTGTCATTTGCGAAGATAATGGTGTAAGTCAGATTATGTACTCACCTCAGTACAAGGTTGTAGCTGATAGTGGCGGTATTGCTTCTGATACAGGTCAGAAAGCAGAGGATGAGCGCCAGACGGTCATTACCTTGAAACTTAGTCCTGTAACCTTTCAGAATGAGTATGTTACTAATCCTGAAGGTGAAGATGGCTGGGATGGTCTGCTCGCAAGCAAGGCCGCTGCATAACAAGCGTTTTTCTGTTATTCGTATAAACAAAGTCGTTAGAGCGTCATGGCATGTTAATGTCGTGGCGCTTTTTTTGTCCTTTTTAACTACTTGTTAATCAATATTTTTGTATAGAACTTAAAGATTACTTCGTATATGGAACAGAAAAATTACAAAGAAATGAATGTTGACGAACAATTGCAGTATGTTGTCGCATTGAATGAGTTTGCCAACATTCTTTTACCACGTTTGCAACAAACTCCCGATTGGAGTTCTGATGATCGTAAAGATTTTGCTGATGGCGTAGTATTATTGACTGCATTTTCGTATGCCAAAGATTTTTGCATGCAGACTTTGTTTTATGCTGATTTTCAGCGTCGCCTCTCTCGTATTCTTTATTATGTTAATCGAATAAAAAAAGATTTAGCAACTGGAGTTACACTTAAAGATAGTAATGGCGACATGATGGCTTTGCTACCTTCAGTAAAGATAGCTCGCCGCCGTGGTAGACCAACCAAAGAAGAAAAAGCCTTGATGGATGCTGAGCGTGCAAATGAAGATGCTGCATCTATAGAGTCGGCTAAAAGAATGGAGATAGCTAAACTTTTAGGTATAGATAGCCATGTGGTTATTGAAAATCCTACGCGAGAAAAAACTGATGCAGAGAAGGTAGCCGAGATAGAGGCTAAGAATGCTGCAGAAAGTATGAAGCAAGTTCAAGAACTTACTAAGCAACCTGATTTGTTTTCTTCTGTCAACTCCTCTTTAGAGCAAACAGAGGCAGCAGATTATCGTTTGCCTCTTCAAAAGGTAAAGCCATTTCTTTCTGCCGAGCTTGCAACTTTAGTAGATAGTGTTAAGGACAAACGAGCTTCGTTCGCATCGAATGCAGAACGAGCAAAGTTGCTTGCTGAGCAAGGAGCTAAGGCTGAAGATGTAGCCACTTATGCACAAGCAGCTCACGATCTTAATGAAGAGATTGAATCTATCTACGAGGCTGTAGACAGAGAGTTGGCCATGGTATACGGTAGACTATGTGGTGATACTATCTATCGTCAAGCCTTTAAGGAGAAATATAATGTATCAGATGTTGACCTTGAACCTTTAAAAAAGTCATTGAAGGTCTATTATGATAAAATGCCTGAGACATTTGCGCAGGAGGTTGTGCAAACAATCCAGAGTGAGCATCCTGATGTTATTGCGGCTAAAGAAAAAGAAGCTGCTAATAAAGAAGCTGCGGCAAAGATTATTAAATACTTGTCGCGTAAAGATAAACCTGCAACAGCTAAACGCTTAGAGACAATGACTGCTCGAATTGAAGAACTGAAGCAATTGATTGGTGAAGAGGCTGCTGCAGTATATCAACCTTATGTAGATGCTTGCAAAGAAGCTGTAGAAAAAGAAAATGATAATGACGCGAAAATAGAAGATGGCAAGACCAAGTGAGAAAAGTTTTGATATCGTAAAAAAATGGTTTTTACACAATGGCTCGATACCTATAGAGAGTATGAATATGACGTATTCTCAAAAGTATCGAGCAAGATTAGTCTATGAACTATATAGTATGTTTCTTGCTGATAAGGATATCGACTTGATGGAAACAGCAAGAAGGATATCAGCTCGCGACTATGCTCAATTACTTGAACAGGCAAATAATGATAGTGCGTCTACTCCTCAGAAAATACAGGAGTTGTCGAAAAAATATGTAGACGCATTAAGAATTAAACCTGGTAAAGTACGAGGCTATTCTGAATTAAGTAATGATATCTGTATGCTTAACTATATTGTAGACGCATTAAATACTGATAATCTCGCTATTCAGAAAGCTAAGAGTCTTGCAGATTTTGACTTTGTTAGTCGTGAAGGCAAAAAAATGGGAGACTTAAAGGCTGTGCTTAGTGCAGGTAAAGCTCGTGCTGAGCTATTTGATAATTTCAACGAGAAAAAGAATGCTTCAGACCAAGTTCCTCATACTGAGATTAACATTACAGGCGATGTTACCGTGGTTAAGCCAGACAGCAAGAATCTTACTAAAGAAGAACTTGATAAGCTATATAAGAAGTATGGCATTTCTGCAGACGATGTTGTCAATATGCAAGAAAATGGTGAAGGAATTTTTGAACCGGAAGACTTGAATCATGAGTGAGAGAAGAGACGTATATATGAACCGTAAACAGCAGGAAATATTTTATGCTGGCGCAAGGCATAAACGTATTTCTGCTGCTCGTCGATTTGGTAAGACTGATGGAACGCTTGGTCCTCAGATTATTGCGGTCGGTAATTCTATGCCACGAGGAGCAGGAGGCATTGTCGGTGCTTCTCGTAAACAGTTGTTTGCACGTACTATTCCTGGAATGCTTGCTGCGGTAGGTCGTTTCTTCGGTCTTGTTGAAGGTATTCATTATGGTTTCGGACAGCCCCCGAAGGATGTTCCTGAATGTCTAATCAAGCCTAAAACTTATGAAAATGCTTTGTGGATATGTAACGGTTTTCTGTATCATTGTCTTAGTCTTAGTGTCTTCGGTTCTGGTAACGGTTTGACGCTTTCTGCATTGATTGCTGATGAGTGTAAATTTTTACCTATCAGTAAGCTGCAAGGTGAAGTGTTGCCTTCGCTCTCAGGAAATATCCATCCTTTAGGCAATCGTGCTTTCTCTGAATATAACCCTTATTATAAGTCTACTTGTTTTGTTTCTGATGCCAGTCTTAATAACAAAGGCAACTGGCTTGAAAAAGAAGAGAGTCGTCTTGATGAATATGTAGATGAAGGAGAATTTGCAGGGTACACCTATAGGCAAATAATGTTTGAACTCGATAAATATGCTGACGATGTGATATTTTGGAATGAGCTTATGAGGAATGCAGAGCGCTCTAATCATAATGTCATTCCTGTACATAAAGAAACTAAAGAACGAATAGCAGCTTTGGCTGATGCCGTGTTAGCGAAAGAAGGTCAATTCAAAATCTTACCTCCTCAATACAAGGTTATAACGAAGAATACAGTCGATTTCTTGTTGAATTATCATCTTATTGCACAGGATGATGCCGAGCTCCTGTATAATCATGAATACCTGGTAAGCCATGATGAATATGGAAGAATGCTGCAGATTCGCTATTCGTCAGCACATATTGATTATATTCGTCGATTGCGTTGCGCCAGTTTTTACTTCAAGCGTGCTTCCTCGTTGGATAACATCGACTTACTTTCGCCAAGCTATATTGCCGAGCAAAAGCGTTTGTTGCCACCGTTGGTTTTTGCCACATCGATACTTAATCTTCCTCTACGTAAAAATCTTGGTGATGGATTCTATTGTAATCTTGATATAGAGAACGTTCACGGATATATAGAGGAGGATTGCCCTGCTATAGATTCAGCTTATGTAGTAAAGAAAGTAGAAGGCGTGGTAAAAGGTCAAGGACTCGTAAAAAGAGAATATGAAGCACCTGACTTTGCCCGTCTTGGCGATACTAAAGATTGCTCGCTCGATGCCGATGTACATGATGATGAGCCTTTACATATAGCTTTCGACTATAATCTAAAGATTAACTGGGTTGTAACCTCACAGATGTATCGCCGTGATGGTCTTAATGCAATGAATGTATTATCCTCTATGTTTGTTAAAGACAATGAGGTGTTAGAGCAACTTTGTGATAAGTGGAGTAGATATTATGCTCCACATAAAAGAAAAAATCGTGTAGTATTCTATTATTACGATCATACGGCTAAAGTCCCTTTTTGGAATGGGATGGATAAGCGTGATATGTGTGATGTTATTATTGACAGATTACGCAAAAAAGGTTGGGATGTAGTCCCTGTATATCTTGGGCATACGCTAAGTCATAGTGAGCGATATCGTATTATAAATTCGTCTCTTGCCGGTTATTCTGCACCTGCTATAAGAATTAATCGTGAGAATAATGAATCTTTGATTATAGCGATGGAGAACTGCGGACTGATTCGTATCGGTGATAGCTGGAAAAAAGATAAGAGTGGCGAAAAACTAATTACGAATGCCCAAACGGCAGAAGGTCAGGAAAATATAGTTCCTGCAGAGTTAAGAACTGACGGTACAGATGCTTTTGACACCTTGTTTGTTGGTTGTAGTCGTCAAGAGAGCTACTCGTTAGGAAGAGTATTAATGCCTTCGGGTAAAAGACAATAACGTTATGAAAAAGCAAAATAAAGATTGGAAAGGAACAGCTAAAAGCCTGTTTTCTCTACTTGGTGCAAGTAATCATGTCGCAGAAGCACGAGCAGAAAGAGATTACTATGCTACAGATCCAGCTTCACTTGAAGCTTTATTAAAAGTAGAAACTTTTGCTCATAAGATATGGGAGCCTGCTTGCGGCGAAGGTCATCTGTCTAAATGCTTGAAGAAGTATGGATATTCTGTCAGAGAAAGCGATATTGTTGACAGAATAGGCAATGAGGTAAAAGACTTTCTATTCTTTAATCAAGAGAAATGGGATGGCGATATTATCACTAACCCGCCCTACTCTGTTGCACAAGAGTTTGTCGAGCAAGCTTTAAGCTGTGTTTCTACAAGTGGTAAAGTCGCAATGTTTTTAAGATTGTTATTTTGCGAAGGTTTGAGAAGAAAGCAATTTTTTAGTTTTGCCCCCCCAGAACAATATATGTGTTTAGTAGACGACAAGTGTGTGCTAAAAATGGAGACTTTTCCAAAGTCAAGTCGTCGTCTGCGGTATGTTATGCTTGGTTTGTATGGGTAAAAGGCTATAAAGGCAAGACAAATATAGAATGGCTATAGTTGTTAGCTTTGTCCTTTTTGTTTTTGTGTGAGTTATTAATTTTGATGTAGAAATAATAAACGAATAAATATGCCAATAAAACGATTACCTGAGCAATCTTATCAAAATATCCGCTTTTATGCTGAGAAATGGCAATGGCGAGATAGCAAACAGAATATTCTGACAACAGGATATATTGCGCCTGCTTCTGCCAAAGAGAAAGCCCAAGTTCCTGTTTCAATCAAATATGTGACGTTGAAAGGCGTGTTGGAGTATGGTAATGTGATTACTCTCAAAGTAGACGCTCGTCGGCATCAACGCCTGGTAATGTTTGTTGATAGTGGCGACGTCCGTAAAATCAATGATTATTTAGTTATTTCGATTGATGGTACACGATTCGTAACTCATTAAAAGTCATAAAAATGGTAAGAAGAAAACAAAATACGCAAAAGCAAGCCTCTAACACTATAGTTACTGTACATAATGCGCAGGAATTTATTAGTGCGAGTAAGAAGTTAAAGTCGGAAGGTTTTATTCCTTTACCGAAGACTATTACTCATGGTGTAAGTTCTGCAAAGGTTATGACTGACTACATGCAAACTGTTGTGAGCATGCTGTCTGTAGATTCAGGAGACGAAGGTGCTTTAGAATCTTCGTCTGTGCCTTTGGTTTTTGCTCAAACAGGCAACGAAAACATGTATAAAAACAGCAAGAACATAGGCACAGATAATCTTGGCTGGATGGAATGGGGAGCTAACAACCGACTGCCAAACGTGATAAGTTTGCTTACAGGTATGTTGCCTTATACATCTGTACCTCATAAGTTTAATACTGACTTATTGGCAGGAATGGGACCACAACCAATGTATGCGTATTCCAGATATATAGGAGGCAACATAACAAAGATTGAAATACCTTATGCGGATGCAGGTATGTTGCTTCAGGGACAAATATCCGAATTACTGCAGCAGTGTAAAACTATAGAGGAGGACCACCCTGGTCTATTACTTAAAGAGACTACTGAGGAAGAATTAAAATCTTCTACAGGTTTGCTGTATCAGCAGTTGAAAGCGCGTATCAATAAATTGAAGGACGATTATAATGAGTGGGAAAAAACAAATAAAGAAATACGTACTTTCCAAGAGAATAATGGTTTGGCTTTAACCTCTTTGCAACTTGCATCTGATTTTACTTTGCTTGGGATTTGTTTTCCTGAGCTGCAGCTTAACGCTAATTCTGTTGATGAGAATGGAAATGTGGTTAAGCCTAACTTATGGAAGCCTAAAGTAACAGGCATAATGTATAGACCTGCGCATATATGCCGTTTGGAGAGAATGGATAAGGATTGGCGTAGTAATTATGTGTATATGTCTAATTCGTGGCTTAACGATCCTTATCTTTCTACATCTTCCAACCCAGAGAAAACTGGTGACGTTTACGATGTAGATGCTTTGCCTGCTGTACGAGTTGACAAAGGTGTGCAAGATATAGAAGAACTTGTTCGTAATGCCAGAACAAATAATCTAAAGGCAAAAGACCGTCCAACTCGTATCATAATGCCTATATACTACCCTACTCCAGGCTGTCCTTACTATCCTAAGCCTGCATGGCATAGTATTTTTGCTGGGGATATCTATGAGTATGCTGCAACTATAATTAGCGATAGACTAACTCGTAAACGTAATAGTAATGTCGTTGGCAGAATTATATATCTCGATCAAGGTTATATCAATTCTCTTTATTCACAAAAAGGCGCACAGACTGATGATGAACGAGATAACATAATGGAGTCGCTATTTCAGTCGATTAATTCTTATCTTAGCAATCGCGACAATTCCGGTTCTTCTTTGTTAGCTTATACATATGTCGGACCAGATGGCAAGGAACACGAGAGCTTTAAGATAGTAGAAATTGAACGTAACAACAAGAATGATGCGGAAGCTAACCAAAAGGAATTGCAAGAGATTTCAAGTATAATCAGCTTTGGCTGGTCGCTCGATGCTCGTCTTATTGGCAATACTCCAGGAACAGAATCTTCGTCAGGTGGTACCGATTTGCGTGAACGATATACTGTTAAGCAGGTGCAGATGGCACCTTCTACCCAGTTATTCTTGCGTCCGTATGAAGTAGCATCTGCAATTAACGATTGGGATAGAGAACATCTTGTCTGGAGGATTAAGAGATTGGCATTAACAACTCTTGATAATTCTAAAACGGGTGTTACAGAGGCTAAAGAAACCGCTTAATATAAAGTAAATATTATAGACATGATATTAACAAGAATTGAAGAGCTGCGCATGGCAATACCTGCGCATGCTATTGATAATATAGAGCAGTTGACGGGTTTTTTTGAGAACTCTGAGCAAGATTTCTTAAAAGAGAAACTTGGCGACAGCTTATATGCCCGATTGGTGCAAGAGTATAGAAATCTCGATATTGACGAATGGTTGGCAAAAATTGTTAATAGTGAGCAGCTGTCACCATGGGAACAACTTTTGTTTTTAGCTCAACGCTGCATAGCTTTTGATGCTATGGGCAGAGCTGTGAGTGTGCAGGCTATAAGTGTTAATAATGCAGGTATTAATATATCTACAAGTGACGATTATCAAAAAGTCGATAAAGAAACTATTACCGCATATAAACTGCAATGCTCTAAAGAGGCGCATACTGCAATGAATACTTTGCTGCAGTATTTAGAAGGGTTAGTCAGTTTGGTGAAGCAACAATCTTCTGAGGAAACTTCTTTGGATGCAGAAACTACAGAATCTGGTGATAACGAGGATATGCTTGTAGACGAAAAACTCATTACCGAACTTTGGAAGAGTAGTCGTTATTATTTCCTTGTTGCCTCTCTATTGATACCAACAGCCTCTATCATGCAGGAGTTTGTTAACATCTACGAGAATAGAGAAAAGTATATCCAGCTTTTGCCTGATTTGCATTATGTGCAAGAAGAGCAGATAGCACCTTCTATAGGTGAGGAATTTCTTGATTATCTGGTAGATAAATCTATTTGTGGTACAGAGGTTAAACTTTTGTCTAAATTGATATATAAGCTTCGCAAAGCTCTGGCAAGTGGTGTCGTTGCCCGGTCTGTTGTCCTTGCAGCAAAGAAAGAACGTCAACAACAAGCACATGATGAATTGATAGGATATCTAAAGTCTATCTGCGAATATATCAAGGTTAATCAAGAAAAATTCCCAGAAGACGCTATCGATGCTCTAAAGCTCTCTCCATGCTACGTAGAGCAAGATAAGAAACCAAGGAAACCTTTGTTTGAAAACAAGACAAGCAATTCTTTATTTGTTACGCCATTTATGCACTAATTATAAATTCTCAACTTCTAACACTTTCATGCTTGCACCAAAGAAAATTAACTTACAATTGCCTACAACATGGAACAGTTGCACAATTGACCAATTAGAGACTATTGCGATAGTACTATTACGTCACGCCGCTGAAAAATCCATATACAAGCCTTTCAGTCTTGAAGATTGTAAGGTTGAACTCTTTTTTGCCTTATCTGGGATAAACATATTGGAGAATCTTAATCCTGCAGTACCTGTAGAGGAACAATTCTGTGTGTGCGAATATAAGGGAGATATCTTCGATTTATACCTTTGGCAAATTGATTATTGGATTGGTGAAGGTGATATCCTTATGCCTGACAATAGTAAAACACGAAAGCAGCATATGCTTGATTTTTTGGAAGGTCCAAATAAGCGCTTTGCAGGTTTAACTTCGTTTCCTTATCCTGTCATTAAGCGTGGCTTGTTGCGTAAAGAGTTTCATGGTCCTTCTGCCTTAATGCAGGATTTCAGTTGGCAACAATATCGTTTTGCTCAAGATTGGTTTGATTATCACACACGAGTTTCCAATCAGCTCTTGCGCATGCAAAAAGAACGAAACAAATATAGTGATGATGATATAAAAAGAGTCTCGCATAATGTAAATCTTGCTCGTGCCTCATTTCTTGCTACCATTTTTAACGCTAAAGTTAAAGGCGTAGACGAACAGACACAACAGGTTTACAGGGCTTATGAATATCGTAGCAACCAACATTCTGATAATGCTAAGTACTTCCGCGATTTTGACCCGATTAAATTCCAAGTTATATGCTTCTGGTGGATGGGTATGATGCACTATCTGCAGAAGAAGTATACTCACATGTTTAAGGTCGGGTCGCCTGATGAGAACAGTGATAGTAATCCTCTGGAAGTATACGTGCGTACGTCGGCAACACTTGAAAAGTATACTGGCTTTACTGAAAAAGAGATTAATTCTCAACTCTTTCACATCATTCTGCAACATATCGACGATATGCTGAAAGAAAACGAGGAAATTAAACGTATACGCGCAAAAAATAAAGGTTAAAAGAACAATGGATAAAGAAGAATTGTTTAGTAGTTTGTTTTTAGCATCTCGTGAGTTTAAGTTCTGCAAGCTTGGTCTTGCAGGACTTAACAATGCTGCTGACAAGAATAGTGTGTCGCTTTGTGTAAAGCTCCTTCGCGAACAGATTCTGTCGTGCTTTAAAGAAAACATCCATGATTTTATTGCTCAAAATATAGAACTCTGGAACGAGAAATGGAAGGCAGAGCTTAATGCAGGCGGTATATGGGTTAATGAGGTGCCAGGTGATAAACCTGATGCTATAATTATTGCTGCTGATAATACAAACTCTAAATTAATAAGTCTTTTATGTTTTAAGAATCAGCGCGTGTTTGTTTTTGGCGATGCGAAAGTATATGCTGACATGAACGAGCACTCTAAGATTTATTCTAAGAGCAAGAATCTAAATGTAGGGCTTTATCACAGCTCTGTTGGATATATCTATAATTCAAAATCAGATATTCTTCTTCATGATGATTGCGTTTTGTATGCTGATAATGCAACTCGTATTCGTTTGTATTGCAGAAGTACTTTGTTTTTGACACCAACGTGCAAATTTAAAAATTTTGGCTGCAAAAAGATTGAGCCGGTAGCAGCCTTTGGGATTTCTTAGTATTAATATATAATTGATTATGAATAGCCATTTAGCAGTTTCTATAGCAGGTAATTACTTGACTTTACCTTCCGATTTCTCAATTGATATTGAGGAGAAAAATCCGATGTTTAATGACACAGAAGAGATGTTTTCATATCCTGCGCCTGTGCCATTAGTGGGCAATATGGCTACTTTAAAAAATATCAAAGACATAAATACAGATTTTAGAGCTGTAGAACTGGAACATCTTCCTGCTCGAATATTTGTAGATTCTTTTCCTTTTGCAAGCGGTAATATCGAGGTTATGCCTGACGAAGAAATTGAAGACTCTACAACTCTGAATATTACTGCAGCTCGTCAGTCATTTGCTGATTTGATTGGCGACATGAAGTGCTCAGATGTGAATATAAAAGACGAAATTGTTATTGGTGAGAAAATTGGCAATGTACATGTCGATGCAGTATATACATATACGGTAAATGCCAAGATTGGTAAGTCAAGTTCGTGGACTCTTACTAAGAGAAACAATGAAATATCTGGAGACTTTGAGCCACAAGCGTTAGGTTTCTCTTACCCAGCACAATGTGAAGTCGTAGATGATAGTAAGCAGGTGGCTGTGCAAGATAGTGTGCGCTCTTATCCAAGCAATAAAAGCGTAGTTATACCTAAAGTGAAGGTATCTTATATCAATACATCTGCAGCATACGGAGAGACTATGCAAAATGGTAAACCTGCTTATTTTGCAAATGCTCGCATTTGCTACAAACATTATGCTTTGGGAGATGATGGTAAAACATCAAGCTCTAATGTCTCTAAAAAAGATAGTAAAAACATATATGAAGATATTTATCCTTATTGGGTTCTCGATGCAAACCGTCCTCAATCAGGTCTATGTTTCTATGTGCTTTATTTCTTGGATTGCTTGTTTGCGCAATTAGGCGTGTCTTTCGATAATTCTGCTTTGCTGAAAATTGGAGATTTCAAGCATCTTGTTTTCTTCTCTACTCGATGCAAATATACAACTCGTAAAGCCACGCAATATTATTCAGATACTACAAAGCCTTATTTTAGTAGTCTTGATGAAATTAATGAATGGTTGTCTTCAAGAGGCTGCGGTGGTAAAATTGAAATTGAGAATCCTGAAGCAAAAAATGTAGAGAGCTTCGACTATGTAAACAAGAAAGATCCTAAAAGGAATGCTCATTACCAGGTCGGAACTGGTAGCTGTAAATCTATAACAATATCTGCTTCTTATGACAAGACACCAGCGGCTACTGCCGATTTGTACGAAATGTTAGCTTCTGGAGCAAATTTTCCGAAAGAATCTGTTTCTTCTGTATTGTCTGCATTAGAGAATGCTTTTGGCATTAAATTCGATTATGACTACGAGAAAAAGAAGGTAACAGCATATCTTTATCGTGACCTTTTCCGCAAAAAAGATTCTGAGTCAAATCATGTTTTCATGGGAACGGTTTTGTCTATGAATCCTATAACAGAGAAGAATCTCGGCTTTAGGATGAAATATTCTGCAGAGAGCAGTTCTGAGGATCAACTCGAAAATCTCAAAAAAGGCGTAAAGGACTATGATACAACATTTGATTATATTGACTATCCTCGTAAGAGTACTGTCTATGATAAAACGTATTGGGATATCTTCGTTAATATTTCGCCCTCAGATCAAACAACATATATTGACCGAACAACAGGCAACGCTTACCGTATTAAGATTAATAAGTCGGCAAAGACTGTAAGCGATTTTCGCCCGTCTCTTTTTGAGGTCGGCGGATATAAAGGAGTAGAACTTGGCGATTGCAGTAAAGAAAATGAGGATTATATCGAAGAACGTGAAATATCTTTTTTGCCAGTTGTATTCAACGATGTGAATTATTACAATGAGTTAGATGCTGTGGCTCAGTCCGCAAAAGTCGAGATTGACACTGAATCTATAGTCCATAATTTTAACAAGAATGTATCGCCCGTTCTTGCTGCATATATAGATAAAGATATGGAGCATGAGTTTGTAACTCAGAAAATTCGTAACGTAATAGCAAATTTCAATGTCACGATATATGCAACAGAGGTTTTAAACCTCGTCGAGAGCTACAATCCTGAGAATACTGATGATGGCAATAGTCCTCTTCAAAAGGATGATCAGGAGTTGTCTCTCGCTGTAATGCGAGGAGGTGGCTCAGATATGGGTGTGCAAAATTATGATTATGGTTATGATGGCTTTGGTACAGGCAAGTGGAGAACAGTTTCTGGCAGTTATACTATGTCTTCTGACAGTATTGACCAATTTGGTAATGATTATGATTATAATGGTATATTACCTGGTATCGGTGTTGAAGAACGTTTTTCGCTCAAAATTCGTGCGTATAAGACTCCTGATTGGGCTGTTGCGGAAGGCATATCTCTTTGTATTCCTGATGAGATAGATCAGGACACTATGGCGATTACTCGTAAAGTTCGTTCACGAGGCTTATTTGATACTTTTATGTTGCCTTATGCTCATTTCTTCTTGAATCGGAAAAAGTTTAGTATAAAGGTGCGTGCTTCGGTCGCTCAACTTGTGGATATCCGTAATCATTGGCTTGATAAATGGTCGATTGGTGGTAAGGTTGGTTTTATCAATAAGATATCTTATTCCTTATCATGCGATAAAGGACTTGGCGATGCTGTAATAGAGTTTTTTAGTTTTTAATTTTTATGGCCATGGCAAAGAATTTAAAGTTAGTTGGAGGTTCGCCTCTTATAGGCTCACCTATAGTATATAGTGTTGTTGCTGATACTCTAAAAGGCGAGGTCGGTTTCCATAATGTAAAAATCGAAGTAACTGCAGGTATAATGCCTGCAGCGGATGATCGAGATGTCAATAAAGAATATTCGGTCAAAATTCCTTTCTCTACACCAGCAAATAGTGGCGAAACTGTAGAGATAGATATATCTTCAGCATTGAGAGCTGCTGCAGATAATTATATCTATACTTCCGTTCCCCCTTCTGCCTATCCTGTTGTCATTTTCTCGTTGCGTGCTTGGGATGAATATCTGCAAAATGGTGAAGAGCATAAAACTACGGCTATCACTAATCCTGGTGGTACCGCAATTATAGGTACATATTCCGACCGAGAAAGAATGATGGCGAACGGGAATAAAGTTGCTCGTTTCTTCTCACGCAAGCCATCGTCAGATATCTCTGATTTACCAGAGGTTGTATATAAAGGTGAATCCATTGTAGTTCCTTCGTCTTATGACGAGGATAAGACCATCAGCAATATTACTGCAGGTCAGTCTTCAAAAGTTTACGATATCACATTTGCTGAAGGTGTAGAAAGTGAGAAACGTATTATTGATGGCAGACAATTTTATGCTCTTAACAAGAAAGCACCACAACATAGATATCATTTTCGCTTCATTAATTCTTTAGGTGTTATGGAGAGCTTTACTGCAGTAAGTCTGCCCCAGGAACAAACGACTTATGATTATTCAGCATATTCAGTTTCCCTCCAAGAGTCATTTAGTAAATTCTCTCGAAGAGTTACCGAAGTTCAGAATGATCATGATAAACTACCTCTCACTACTTCTGCTCTGGATAAGCCTTGGGCAACTTGGGTATTGCACGAATTTCTGATATCTAAGCATTTGTGGTTACTTATTGATGATTCTTGGATTCCGTGTCATGTCGTTTTAGATGATTCGGTTAATGGAGTCGATAACCAAAAAAAAGATGGCATTTTTATCCTTTTTACAGTTGAATTAGACATAAACGGATCCCCATACGCAAGTATGATGGTATAAACATCAAATTATAATATTCTTTAATTTCTATAGCACAATATATATAATCTGAATATATTGTGCTATTTTTGTACCTGTATTATATATATTAAAGCATGTATAATAAACAAAATCCTCTTAGAGCCTGCAAAGTATGGGTTGATGGTCATTGTGACACATGGCTATAAGTAAGAGAATAACATAAAAGGATATGTATATAAAAGTAATTCGTCGCAATCGTCCCGACTGCGTAAAAGTCGCAAACAATAACGTCACAATACCCGATATTTCCGACCTTTTTTCGACTATAAAAGATGCGTTGAAATATTGGGAGGAACTTGATCGTAATGCCGCAAGGTTAAATTTGGAGGATTTAAGCGGAACAAAGTAAAGCACAACGAAAATATAAACATTATGATACAAAAAACATCAAAAGGTATTCCCGAAATGGGAGCAAAAACTTTCGAGAACGAAAAAATGGCAGACTTCCTCCGCAGTTTGACTAAAGGTGCTACGCTTTTTTCACCTTTGTTCGGCTATATGAAGGTGTGTGAAACCAACGCTTCGGGTGTTGAGATGGACCTCCCTAATCTTGGGGAGAATGAAGCATACTCCCCTCTTTTTCGTTACAACGGACGTTTAGCGTGCTTTGAAAAAGGAGAGTGTATGCTGTTTCTCTCGCATCTTTACAGACATTGGAATGTGCTTAATTTCCAGCCTGGCGACATCGTGGCAGTGGATATCAAGTATAAAGATGGCAACATTCTGACTTACGTTTTCTTTTTCTGCAAAGTGGAATTTACTGATTATCCCAAGATAAAAGCATACGCCAGCTTATGCAAAGACAGCGACGTGCCTACTTTTAACGCTTCCCTGGATCTTTACGGTACATGCGCAGAAGAAGAAGGCATCGAGATGAGATACGCTACGCCTACGGAAGAAAAACTTCTCAACAATGCCGTGGAGAAACTCGGAAAAAGATGGGACAAGGGAAAGCAAAGTCTTGTTCCATTAGATTCAGAAAACTCCACTTCTGAGCAGCTGGGCGAGAAGTTCAATGCCTTGCATAAAGAATACAATCGCCTGACTGAACATTGCATAAAAATGGAGCATGAGCGTGACGAAGCTCTAAAGAGAGCAGAGTTAGTTGCATGTAGAGTACAGGAGGCGCTATCCAGAACTATCGAACAAGTAAGGCAGGACCTTAAATCGTCCGATGACTGGCAAGTATTACATCGGATGGGTACGCAGCGGCAAGGACGGTAAGGGGCTCATAAAGAGCCGACCGCGTAAGCGGATAGCCAATGCCGTGACTGCATCGCCACCAGGTGGCTTTGCCGACCCTTGCGACGGACTTGGGCAACACTACATCGCATATAGTATATAAATTTGAATCTGAAAAAATATCAGCCTACTGAAAATAAATTATCAGCCTATTGAAAAATAATTATCAGTAGGCTGATATTACAAAGTGAGTATAGTTATATTTATACAATAGCTATACTTGCTTTTTTTGTTTGTCCTTTTTAGTTTGTCATCAGTTGTTATCTTTGCCTATAAAGATTAAAATCATGACAGAAGCAAAAACATCGGATTATTGGATTGGCAGTAATGCTATATATATACAATTAAACGCCATGGGCTCTGCTAACTACATACAGGGCAATGTGGCGAGCAATGCTTATATCCTTTGTTATGTTAAAGGAATAAAAGGCTTGGAATATGATAATGGTCATAATTACCAACGTTGGCCGTTAGTATTATATCCTTCTGTGTTCCCTGATAATGACAAAAGATACGTATATGTAGCAATACCTCGTATTCACAATAGCGATAATGATGTGGCCATGGTGGTATTTCCATCTGAGCATATAGATATATATGGTCAGACTGCAGAAGGTAAACAACTTGGTTCAACGGATTATTACTTCATATTCTTACAGGGCATCATTTCTGCAAGTGAAAAAGAAGATGGCTCCTTACAATCTCGTGAATGGGAGCAGGATGTCAATACAGGAACGTTGGCAAGCGACGAAGCTATAGCAAACATGGGTGAAGGCTCATGGTGGCAGTATAATTCTGTGTCTGACACTATTACTTTCTTAAAAACGATTCTTTCTGCAACTTTTGATTCTCTTACTGCCAAGACCGCAAATATAGCCTCTTTATTTTTAGGTTCCAAACTGCTTTCTGGTGTTGCGGTAGAGTCAACTTCTGAAAGTAGTGACAAAGATGTTGTTACACCAAACTATCTTACTATGTTTGGCGTAAAGCATTTTGTTGCCAAAGATAAAGATGATGTTGTTAAGGGCATTATAACTTTTTTAAAAAAGCAGAAATTTATAAATGGCTTAGAATTTGGAGATGATCAGCATTATATTTCAGGCAATGGCGATGCCAATCTGAGTGATGTAGTCGTTGACCGAATACATGACAAGAATAGTACACCTTCTGACAGAATGATTATCGGAGCGCAAGGCTTTGACCTGTATATGGGCGATGATGGCAAGAGTCACTTATACGTAGACTATCTGACCGCAAGAACGAGGATGTTTGCATCGAGCGTAGAGATACGCAAGGTGAGCTATTCGGGCGGTACAACTATCTTCAGCAATGCTGGCTCGCAGATAGCTAAGGTTAGCTATATCTATGACGCAGCGAAAGAGAAGGTAATCGCATATAAGTGCTATGCGGTTGCCGATGATGGTACTACCAAGACGATGAACTGGTGGCATGTTGGCATGATGGCTCTCTGTCAGACTTTTAACGTGAAGGCTGGAGAGGGTAAAAATCTTGAAAACAAATACTACTGGCGTATGGTTGTAGGTGTGGGTCAAGAGAAGTTGGATGGTAAGCTCTACGATTATGTTATTCTTAGTAACATAAAGGAGTTCCAAGGTAACTTGCTCACTATTCCTACTTATTCCGACAAGACACTTGCCAACGAACAGAAAAAAAAGCTCGTTTGGGGCAACGTAATGGTCGAAGTTACTATGGACGAGGGCTTGCAGACTCTCGCTTCATTGTTTGCAGAGCAAGAAGGCACGGATGTAGACGACAACGGCACTAAGATAGCAGACAGAATATTCTATGGCTATGATGGCGAAAAGCCTGATGCTCCTGCGCCTTACGACGTGATTGTACAAGTTGGCGACCAAATTCAGTGGAAGAAGTATGGCAACGTAATCAAGCTGTCTACCTCTACAGAGGATAGCGCAACTGATAACGCTCCTGCTATCACCATGTACCATAAGCTCGGTGCACCTCACTACACAGGCAGCTTGGACGCAAACGGCAACAAAATTGTGAACCCTTATCAATGGAAGATAATCACAACGATTATCTCTCCTGAAAAGGTTATGCACAATACCGAAAACTTCCAACTTTTCCAGGGCACGCCTGACAATATCATCGACCCTATCACGATAACGTACGACATTGTGCCTTCCGTGACTTACTACACTCGCCATCCTTCAACACAGACAACAACTCCTGCCGACATTACCTTTAAGGTTCGCAAGCGCACAGGCAACAAGGTTGAGACTCTGACCGATGCGCAGATATATGCCGAATACACTCTCTTGAACGGCAGTAGCAATACAAAACTGTTGACTAACAAGGCTCTGTCTGATATAGGCAATCTATATCAGATTACCTCTGTTAAGATGAAATCTACTATCAAGGAGGCAGACCATGAAGACATCGTGGTAACACTTGACCTGCCTGTACTTACGGACGGTGTTAAGGGCGACCAAGGTGCAGCTGGTAAGGACGGAGCTCCAGGAGCAAACGGCAAAGACGGCGAGGATGCCATCAATATCGTAGTTAAGGACATTCCTATGGTCTTTGACACCGAAGATAACGGCTTGGTAGTAGATGGAGCTGTAAGATATGCTTCTATTTTCGTATATCACAAGAAAGAGAATATCTCAAGTCAGCTTGAGAATGTAGCTGTCAATAGCACGGAGAACTGTGAATGCGAGGTTGCTTATAATTCAGTACGAAATTGCCTACGTGCTAAAGTGTACAAGGTGGCAAAAGAGGATATTACAGTCGATGGCGCTACTACTCAGATAAGCAAGACCGCAGGATATGCTACTATTCGGTTCTCTTACAATGGCGTGATGTACTATCAGCAGGTGCAGTTCGTAGTCAACGTATCTAAGTTCAACAGCTCTGTAATCCAGACAACAAAGAAGTATGAGCAGAAATATACCGAGGTTAGTAACCAAGTTGGCACTCTGAATACAAATCTTAATAATCTCCAAGATGATGTAGATAGTCTTGACCAGCAGGTGACAGCAATTCCTATTCGTAGCGACCAAGACCTTACAACATTCGAGAGTAAGATTACTCAGACAGCAAGGGAAATTTCTCTTAGCCTTACAGAGCAAGCGGTAAGCAGACGAAACTTGCTTGTGAACTCTGACTTCGCAAGGAATGGAGGTTTTGCTTTGTCCACACCTTCCAAAGCTACAGTAGAGAGGCTTAGCGGATATGAGGGAAGTAATTGCATTCATACATTTACTTCATCTACCTCATTCCCTGCGTTGCGATGGGAAGGCTATACTGCAAAAACTAATAATATTCCTATTGTAGGAGGTAAGAAATACACCATTTCGTGTTGGGTGAAGGTTTCTAATACGAATGCTCCTCTATACGTCAAAGTGTTCGGACAGAAGGCAATAACAGGTAATGTTGAAACTACTACAGCGGCAACAGGTACAATTCTTGACAAAGTTGTGACTCTGAACTCAGCAAACACATGGCAACTTGTGTCGTTTACCTTCGTGGCTTCGGGAGGCTACTCATATTGCTCTGTGCGACTATTCTTCCGACCGCCTTCGACTACTCTCATTGACGGCTATATCTGTCGACCTATGCTTGAACAGTCGGACTCTTACAACGGATGGACTCTTTCGGAGGAGGATTACAACTATCAAGGTGGCAACATGCTTGACAACACTCGCTACCTTAATACAGGTGGCAATCTTACACAAGTAGGAATGCTAATAGGCAATGCGAAAGATGGATGTAGTCTGAGCGAAGCGACTGTGCAACAGAATAAGTCTGCAACGCTTGTAAGGTTTGATAACGTCAGCGTAGTAGCTAACACCGACTATGTGCTATCATTCTTCATCAGAAGTAAAGTCCTGTCGAGCAAAACCAATGTAGTGTGCACTCTAAACCTCGTCACTAATGTCAAGTTTGCAGAATGTAGTAGTGGCAGCGTGTCAAGTTATACTTCGGCTAACGGTAATAGTACGACGTCTGGCTATATCGAGCTTGGCAACATTCCTACCGAGTGGACTAAGGTATGGTATCATTTTAGCCCTAAGAATACTTACACCAACCAGGCTATCGCTATACAGATATATGGGCGCAACGGAGAAGGCACATTGCAAGTATGCCAGCCGAAGCTCGAAGCAGGATTAATGAACACTCCTTGGACGGAGGCTACAGAAGATGTGGCTAACAAGGATGCATTGAAGCGCACAGGTATCGACATAGAAAAGGGTAAGATTACTCTTGATGCTGAGAATACTATCATCACAGGAGACTTACAGCTGAAAGGTATATTGATAGAGAATAGTGCTGAGATTACTTACGACCCTCAGCAGCCTATTATCTGTGATATGGTGCACCACAAGTCGGTATCGTTCCGAACTTGGGAAGTAGTAAACAACCATCCTGAGTTTTTAAGCGGTATAGATATAAATCCTTATGTTGCGTTGCCGATGATAAACGATGTCATACTATCAGCAACGGATGCACACAAAGAGCTTACAGTACACGGAATCGAAGAGTCGGGAATGAAGCTCACTATATCTTCGCAATACAATCCGTTAGTAGCCAAATGGGCAACCGGAAAGAAATATCAATACAACGATAGATATAGTATGGAGAACCAAGCAGGTACACCATACGCATTTCTTCATCGGGCGGTTGTGGTTGTCTTGGCTGACCCTCGTTTGGCTTCCGTGAATAACTATAACACAAGCAACGCAGGAAGAGTACATCCACAAGGTGGAGGAGCACCACCTTTCTTTGGAGATGCGAAATACGATGGAGGTTGCTTCGTCTGCAACGGAAGGCGCAGTAGAATGCTTCTCCTTATGCCAGGGCAAAGCTTACACCTCACTTCTTCAATAGAGCGTATAGGAAATAGCGATGTTGTAGTATGGTATATTGATAACAGCAACGATTTTGTTCCTATCTCTAAGACTGTAAGTATATCCGCTCAATACATAAATGGTAGTGATGGCTACGAATGGGGAGGTGTGAACGAAGATAAATCTTTTCCTGATGATAGGCTTAACGGCTCTGTTGGTTATCGTTACGAAGATGTTTTGCTTGCTCCACCGCAGTTATCTGCAACTTATCCCGAACAGTTACAATCAGAAACTTTGGGCACGGAGAGCAAATCTGAAGTTCCGTTTAATTTCAATGTTTTCTAAATAAAAACAAAAAATATTATGGAAGAAGAGAAAATTTTAAATGTCACGCAACTCGAAGTCGTAGACAAATTGAAAAACGAGGATGTGATATTGCTCATCCGAGACACAGGTAACGGTAAGCAATGTTTCCAAATCAAAGGCTTCGCCTTTCGAGGAGAGTCTGCATACGAAGCGGCGCTAAGCCAAGGTTTTGAGGGAACTTATGCAGACTGGCAGGCAGAACTTGGCAAAACAATACAAGTGTCCGCAGCCGTTGATGCCGCAAACAAGGCTACCCTCGCAGCTAACACAGCAGCAAGCAACGCTAACACCGCAGCCGATGCCGCAAACAAGGCTACTTCTAAAGCTACAGATGCCGCAGATAGCGTAAAATCTCTCTTAGACGCTTTTGTCAGCACTAACCCTTATGTTGGTTTTGCACGTGTATCGGGCGACACCGACCCGACTCCTGCTGCTGACTATATATATGGCAGCAGAGCTTTGGTAAGAGAAATTGGTAGCCATATCAAGCTCGGAACTGTTAAGCGTGTTGGCAATGATGCAGTGTTGCAGCATGAATGCGCTAAAGGTCGTATAACTCTTGCTACCAATGGTGACGAAGTGGCTGTGGACGGAACAGAAGGCGACTTGCTCGTATATACAGATATTCCTCTCTATCTTCTTAAAGCTAACGAAGTTGTTAACTCTAAGGAGATGAGCTGTATGGGTGTAGGCGTAGTGCCTTGCTATTGGCAGAATCATGCTGCTAAACGTCTCGACAGCTTCGGCATTTCTCCTTTCTATACCACCAACTGCAAGTTGGAGGGTGATGAGCGAGAGCAGGCACATTGTGTTATTACAGACAAGGCTGTGGGAACATACACCGCTCCTAACGGCTTTTTTAAAGAGGTGTTTAAGGCAAGTGGAGCTGGCTATCCTACACAATATGTATCGGCTCTACAGAGCATACATCAAGCACAGAATAAGAATGCAGACCCTAACACAAACTATCCTTATATGGGGTGTTATTATGAGTTTTACGAGCTTATACTTGCGCTTATGTATACAGAGTGTGGAACTCTTAACACTACTGACCTTTACTCTATGGGTGTAGGTTGTACTATGCAAGAAGTTGTGGATGACAGCACTTGGAATAACGAGCGAATAGCTGCCAACTCAGGTATAAAATACTTCAAGGCGGATGGTTCTGTAGCTGCGTTTGGCGGCATCATGCAATCGCATTTAAAACTGGGAGCAAGTGGTAGTAATCAATATTCTACAAATGCTTTCGTTGGTAGTTCTTTTTATGGATTTACCAAGAATGGTGAAGTTCTTTCGCTACTCGATGGTATCACTAAGGCTGGCTTGCAAGCTTCAGTAGGCTCGTCTGCTAATATCTTCTACTATGATGATAATAACAACGTAGTATACTCTTCTGATGGAAGCATTAACCTTACTACAGGCGCAGGAATGGTAGCAAACAAGCGATATTATATTGTGCGCAACGTACCTAATTGTGAGGGTATCACAGAGGAAGTTATGACCGCTGTCGCCAACTGCTATGTCAAGATGAATGTATCTGACAATATATTCGTTAATTCAACCGACCTTACAGGTGGTTATGCTATTCTTAAATTCTCTCACTCTATTTATCGTGGTTTGAGCATTCCGATGGACGGTTTGTTTAGACAGCTTAGTGGTGCGCATTATGTGTCGGGACGGAATGCAAGTGGATATTACGATAACTTCTATTGCGCAGAAAAGTGGCAAGACGTTGCACCGCTAACTAACGAAACAGGATATGGTGACATAGGTACAACTTTTAATATTCTAAAAGGCTTGTCAAAGAAGATTTCCGTACCAGGTAGTGGCGGTTGGGTAAGTAAAGCCGACTATTCGCAATCGTTGTTTTGCTTCAAGGCATTTGGTGCGGGTTCACATTCTCACGAAGTTGTCTACACATGGAACGAACATTATATGTGGGGATATAGCGATGGTAGACCTGCGCTTGGCAAAGAGGGAGTTAAAGCTCTTGTTGTGGGGTGCTGTGCGAATCACGCTGCTGCGTCTTCTCGTGCCGCTCTTTGCCACGTCGCTGTTAGCTATAGCGATGACAATTACGCTGGGGCTTTTGCTGTCCTTGAGCTAAAATTTGAGCAATAATAAGGCTGCAACACCAAAAAGCTGTCGGCTGTTAGACAATAAGCCGTAAGCAAAGCCTGCAAGCAGAGGAGCGGCGGCTGATAGCCGCTCCGAAACCGCCCTCGACTTTGGGGAAGGAAATAAATAATGTTTTAAGTAATAAAAATGAAGAATATTCCCAACGGACAGAAAAATAACGATAAGTTACATGCGAAAAGCATGAAACAAACGAAGCAGCCATCATTAGGAAGTAGGATGATGTACGGCTGTCTGAGGGGTGAGTCGTATCATGGAGTGCATGGCAAGCCCTCTCGTGTGGAGGTTGTCAATGTGGCAACCGAACCATGCACCGATGATATGGACGAAAGCGTGGGTAAGGAGAAAGCTCTTGTTGTGGGGTGCTATGCGAATAACGCTGCTGCGTCTTCTCGTGCCGCTATTTGCCACGTCGCTGTTAGCTATAGCAATGACAATTACGCTGGGGCTTTTGCTGTCAATAAGGTAGATTTTATAAACACGAAACACCTTACAACGCAACCAACAAGGTTAAACATAGCGAACAACCATACCGCCACTGGTGGGTGTGGATGGAATGAGCTTCAAGAACTCCCTTTTTGGGATGGTAATGATGCAACGACTTACGAGCTAAGTCAATTTTCCATGATTGCTACCAATCAAGGAACAGAAGCCGAAAAAGAAAAAATGGCTATCCTTGATGAATTAAATACAGCTAATAAGAAGAGAAAACTTCAGAACTTAAAACGATTTATCACCAACCCTATCATCGTAAGAATGGCGGTCGAGAGGTGCTTAGATAGAGCAAGCAACTCGCCTGAAGTACAAAAGGCTATAGCTCACAAGGAAGAAATTATAGCACGTATCATTCGTGAATTATCTGAAGAGACCTATCTCTGTCAACCTACAACCAAGCGAATCATCAAAAAGCGAGGTAAGGGCGACAAGAATAGAAATGCTGAGATATATTGCGTGTATGATAGATGTGTGCAGAATGTTCTACTTATAGTATTATCAGAGAAGCTAACAAACAAGATTTCTCCTTTCTGCTATTCTGGCATTAAAGGGCGCAGTTTATGGAGCAATGACAAGACTTACTGCATGGTGAATCGCATTCGTACCTTCGTAAAGCATCATCCAAATGCAAGCGTAGGGCTGACGGACATCAAGCGTTTTTATGAGACGCTAAGTTCTAAAGTGGTGTTAGGAGTCTTATTCCAGACCATTACATGTAGTTATACTCGTGCGTTGCTCTGTGATATTCTCCTACAATCGGATAACCTTGTCATCGGTGGCACTCTGTCACAACTTTTTGCTATGCTCACACTCACAGAAATGGATAACGAGCTTAACAGATTGTTTCATCCGCAGTTCTATGGCAGCTTTGGCGATAATCGTATCATTATGGACGATGAACGAAAAAAGGTGGTGAAGGCTGTGCATTGGGAGATGAGCTATCTTGAAGGAAGATACGGAATGACAATGAAGAACGATTATCAGGTTATGAGGGCAAAGAATAGGTTTATGTTTTGCAAACAACACTTCTATAAATCTTTCGTTAATGTGAGAGCAGAGATAAGGCGCAGAGCCATTCGGGGATCTATAAAAGGTAAGCAGCACTACGCAGGCTATCACGGCATGCTTGCAAAGACCGACAGCAAAAGACTAATATTGTTAATTAAAAACAAATTACATTCTACAAGAATGAAAAATCAAAAAGGAATGGCTGTAAAGCCTATGGCAGGCGAACTCGTAAAACTAAATAAAGTAGAGGGAGCTACGATATACATTACCAACTATGCCTTGCGACAAAATCATAAGGATAGTGAATACTTTATGCGTTTCCAGTTTGTAGCTATAGATGCAGAAGGCAACAAGAAACTATATGTGGCAAACAACGGAAGCTTCGAGATAAAGGAGTTTTTTGAACTTGTAAGGCTCGGCAAAGAAACACTTCCTCAGAAAACAATCGTAAGGTGCGAGGGTAATAGCTTCTACTTCGATGGATTCCATACTTCTAACCAAGAAGCTTGCGACATCCTCTGTGAGCAATTAGGTATATAATAATTTTTAAAAATAAACAACATGAAAGCAACAAGACAATTATTCGATGCACCACAGCTAAAGGTACATATATGTGAGAGTGGTAGAATCCTTGTGAATACAGACGAAGAGGTTGTTAAAACTACAGAGCTTATTCCTGTTAGCATCAACGAAGCTGGGATTATGCAATACACGGAACAAGAGAAAACACAATATGCCTACAACACATATTGGCTCGAAAATCCTACAAAGTCGGCAGACGCTCTCTTTGTAGCAAAGCAAGAAGTGCTCAAAGAGCTTGCAGCCTATGATGTTTCGACAGAAGTAAATTCGTTTAGCGTTAACGGTAGAACAGTATGGTACGACAAGGCTACACGTGTAGGACTTATGAACTCTATCACAATAGTAAAGAGCCTTGGCTATAAGACAACAACCCTTTGGTTTGGCGACACGAAGTATGAACTTGATTGCAACAAGGCTATCGTCCTTCTTTCCAAAATCGAGATGTATGCCATGGAATGCTACAACCGTACGGCAGCTCATCGTCAGGCTATTGAAGAACTGACTGACATTGCAGATGTATTGCAATATGATTTTAAGGAAGGCTACCCTAATAAATTAGAGATACTATGAGCTGGCACGAGTTCAACAGCCGAGACATCCTCGGCTTATGCCTATGGTTCATGACTGCCCTCGTAATTGGTTGGGTAGCCTACACAATAATGATAGCGAGAGAGATATATCAGTTTTTTCTCTATCATCTTGAAAGATTTGAGTTTGAGGATGTTGTGAGATACAGCCTCGTGATAACTCTTGGTTGGCTCGTAAAGAGCTGGCTGGAGTAGAGCGAACTGCCTACTCTACATTTTTTATATTAATTTTACAAAAAAAACAAACATTATGAAAGCAAGCAACAGATTAATTGAAAAAATTAAGGAATTTGAAGGCTACAAATCTAAAGCTTACCGATGTCCTGCAGGAGTGTGGACTTGCGGTTATGGACATACTAAACATGTTACACCTCACACTTCCTGCACTGAATCACAGGCAGAGCAATGGTTGTTGGATGATTTGAAGCCGATTGAGATATTTCTCTCGGCTTCAATGGAGATTACTAAGACCCAAGGACGCTTCGATGCGTGCGTAGACTTCTGTTTTAATCTTGGTATACCATCCTTCCGAAAATCTACATTATTTAAGATGATATTACAGCAAGCTTCTGATGAAGATATAACTAATCAGTTTAAGCGATGGATATATTCTAAAGGTAAGCCTTTGAAGGGTCTAAAGAAGCGAAGAGCGTGGGAATGTGAATGTTGGACTGAATAATAGATATACGCATGATAGTAAATAATATGACTACAAGTTCGGGCAAAGCTATAGTAGTAGGAACTATGGGAGGTGAAGCATTACTCGCACTCTATGATTTAAGATGGATGCTGATTCTGATAGTCGTGTTGATACTTGCCGACTTTTGGTTTGGAGTCAGCGAAAGCTTGCACAAGCATGAACATTTTAGGTTTTCGAGGGCAGGACGCAGGACATGCAATAAGGCTGTGGACTACATTACATATCTCATCCTCGGTTCTGTTCTTGGTCTTGCTATCTTCGAGCCTTTAGGTTGGGCAGACCATGTTGTTACGGCAGCAATAGGACTTGGACTTGGCTGCATATGGGAATTAGATTCTATAATAGGTCATGTCTGCGTCTTACATGGAATTGATAACAAGTTTTCGGTTAAGCGTTTCATCATTGCATTGCTTAAGAAAAAAGATGCAGATATTGGCGAGGTTGTAGAAGATGCTTGGAAAGATGAAACGAAAAAGTAGAAGCTTATGAAAAAGATTCTTGGAGTGCTGTTATGTATCTCGATGATACTGAATATATTTTTTTATTTAGAGCATAGCAGCATTGAAAGTAAGAAGGTATGCGACACGACTAAGGTAACGATTGTTGATTCTGTAAAGAAGTCATTCCCTGTGCCAGTAGATAGCTTTGTTGTTAGATACATCACAAAGTCGTTACCAATAGCAAGAGATAGTGCTACTACTAAACATCTTGTAAGCGATAGTGTAAAGGTTCAGATACCAATCTCTCAGAAGGTCTATGAAGATACGCTGTATCAAGCTTACGTTAGTGGGTATGAGCCTAAGCTTGATAGTATCACCATAAAACAGAAAACGACCTATATCACTCACACAATACGTGACAAAGAGTCACGGTTTAGAATTGGGTTACAAGCAGGATATGGTCTGACGCCTAAAGGTATGATGCCTTATTTCGGAGTAGGTCTATCATACAGACTTGCACCATAGATACACAAAGATATAAATTAGTTTTTTAAGGTAGATTTGTTTTTGGATAACATTGCCTTGCTTGTCTGCGAAGATAGGCAAGGTTTTTATTTATCACTAAATAGATATTTTAAAAACACCTATAAGCGCATGAATATCAATTAATTATACGTTTGCAAACGTTAAAAAAAAATATCGGTATTGCGTTAATTAAGTTAATAAAATGAGAGCGAGAAGAGAAATTGCTTATTTTTGCAAAATAGTACTCGAACTAAATAACAGAGATTATGGAACAGAGTAAAAAGGAGAAAGAAATCCTGCGATTGATGCAGGGAATGGATGTTAGTGAAATTATGCAACTGCTGATGAAGAGCGGTAACAGGTATAACAGAAGAATCCTAAAGTTTTTCAGGTGGTTTTGCAAGTGGATACCGATAGCCATCATGCTTATCCACAGTTACGGAATGATAAACTTTAGCATGCACCCTCGTGAAATGCTGATAAAACTACCTGGCAACGAACCTTGCTACCTATTTATTTACTTCATGGTCTATTTATTTCCAATAGTAATTATCCTTGCAAGCAGATTCTTTTGGTTATGTTGGTATTATCGTATTCCGTTCTTTTACTACTTTGGAGTTAACGCTATACATATCGTACATTACAGTATTTTTACAACGAAGGCAATGATAATGAGCCATTATGCGCTGATGGTAATGACTGCAATTATATATGCGTATTCTTTTGCTGATTTTTTCTGCAATAGAACGAGAATAGGTAAAAAAATATGCTCGTAATGTCGATTTTTACGAAAATATCACAAAAATAAAGGTAATATGGGAAAGATATTAAGTTATAAGCTACTCGGAACAGCCTTGAAGTCATTGAGCGATGCTTGCTTTAAGGCTGATGAACAGCAGAAGAATGGTGAGAAGGTTACAGCCTGCGGAATGAGTGATGATGATTTGGATAGGTTGTGCGACATCATACCCGATATGCTCAATCCTATGATGAGTACTGAAGAGGTTAAGGAGAAGCTACACATTTCGGATTCTACATTATACAGACTTGTAGCAAAAGGAGATTTGCCTAACGGACAAAAGAAGAAGCGAGGACATACGAACTATTGGAAGAAGTGGGATATTCTACACTATATGAAGAATAGGAACAAGAGAAAATAATCTAAGCCCTACGCAGCACGGATAAGCGAATATATATGAATTTATTATTAATGGCTTTAATTCAAGTTGCATTACTGATAATCACTAATTGCTCGTTTATGGCATTTTTGTATCTTTCGTATGAGTATAGGAAGGTCAATCAGTATTTAATGGCTTGGTTAACAGTATCAACTCTCGTTTTGAGTGGGTGGTTCGGAGTTGGATTGTACCTATATCTGTAAGCAGTTTTTATAAGTTGGTAAGAGAGGCAAGTGATTGCTTCTCTTTTTTTTGTTTCAGCTGTTAAGGTTCACTTAATAACTGAAGGTGGTTGTTTCCAAAATGGAAACAGTCTAAAAGTGGTTGTTCGGAAATTCCGACATACCACTTTTTTGTTAAATATGACATTACCTCCTATCAGCTTAACCTATTGATTATCAACGACTAAAACAAAGTATGATAGAGTTATTTTAAGTTTGAAGAATAGCGACTAACTTTGCTCACGTAACGTTACAAAAAATAGTGATAACTCTTAATTTATTTACAACACTAACACATTAAAGTTATGGATGCCGAAATGAAAGTTCCAACGATGGAAAAAGTCGTTGAGAAGAAAGTCTATGAAGACAACAAGCGTGACTATGCAAGCAAAGGCTTGGCTGGTACCGCTTTGGGTTTAGGTATAGGTGGATTGGCTCTTGCTTTGCTCAATGGAGGAATGCCAACTATTGGCAGTCGTGCTATGTTTGGTGGTATCGGTGCCTATGGCATGCCTGAGAACGTCAACATCAACACAACATCTGCAACAGCCAATGAGCCTACAGCCTTGTCTGTACTCATGAAAGAGAACCAAGACGAAGTTAATCTCTTGCAGGAGATGTACAACCTCAAACTTGGAACCGAACGTCAGTTTTATGCTATGCGCAACACCGATGTAGCAGAGAAATTCTCTCTCTATAAAGGTTATATGGACGGGTTTATTGCTCTTGACGACCGCCAGCATCGTGATGCCTTTTCTCTCTATAAGGGCTATACCGAAAGCGACGCTGCTCTGAAGGATGCAATGGTACAGCAGGGCTTCTCGCTCTACAAAGGTCAACGTGATCTTTTCGATGCTGTTGACGCTAAGTATGCGGCACGCTTTGCTGAGCTCGACAAGAAGGTTGCGGTTATGGAGGCGGTCCGCCCATACCAGGATAAGCTCTTGATGGGTTATACCGATCAGAAGTGCTGCCGTATGATAACTGGTCAGCTCGTGTTGCCATCAACACCTGTTGTATCAGGATATGGCAGCTATAATTCTTGCAATTGCCCTAACTCGCCAGTTGTTAATCCCAGCGCTTAATGCGAAGAAACAAACTGCGCGTCGAGCTAAATTGAAGAAAAAGTGATTGAAGTTGGGTCCAGGAGTGGCGGTCCTTGTGGCAAAGCGCTCCTACCCACTTCTTTATTAGATAACTAAACAAACAAAAAACAATGAACGATCCACTTTTATCATCGCCTTTTGATTATAATTCTCCTTTTATGGGCAATACCTCGCAACAACAAGGTGCCGAGTCGATTGCCACTATGGAGCGCAACTTGCAGGAGGCTCAGGAACGCTACAATGCTTTGCGTCAGCAACGTTCGCCAATGATGCAGCGTTTTCCCCAACCTACTACAACTCCTGTTTGGGACGAGATATCGCGCATACAGGATTCTTTGTCTTCAAATCAACTGCAGATGCTTGAAAGCATTCCTGAATATGCCGAGAGCTTCAATTCTATCACGTCTATTCTCAATCGTGAATATATGCGTATAATGCGACCTGTAGTAGAAGCTACAGCCGATGGTAAACAGGCTCTGCAACATCATCTTGAAGTTTTGAAACGTCTCGTAAAACAAGCAAAAGATGATGCCGATCGTCAGGCTATGCTTATGAATGATTATACTCAGCATTATTCTCACCTCACTTTCGACCAATACATGCAGATGCAGAAACAGCAGTCGCAACAAAGTCAACCCAACTCGCAATCTAAAAAGAAATAATATATGAATCTTCCTGCATTAAAAGCCAGTTTGTTGTCTGCCTTGCCTACATGGATAGACAATCAGATTAATAGTCTTACACAGGCTAATCCTGCTATGACGGTGGTATCTGCCTATCTGAAGCGCGGAGCGCACAATTATCTCACTATGAATCAAGAGAGGATTGGCAATACCATCGACCAGGCGGCAATGTTTATTGCGTCGCCTGAAGGAGATATTAATATAGACACCATCTTTGATGATTTTATTTCCATGTTTAAGGCTATGCTCGAATATCCTTTTGATTTTGGTCTAATTCATGGCACCGTTGGCAAAGGAGAAATTCGCATTTCATTGCCCGACTCAATTCTGAGCACCATTCTTTTCGGAAATATGCAGTCGGTTCGCCTACGGGACACAGACTTATTGAAACTGAAAGAATTATTAAAGAAACCACAAAATATATAGCATTATGACTGACAACGAAAAAACATTTGCTTCGCTTATAGAAAAAACAATGAGTGAAGGTACACCTCAGCAAAAACAACACCTCAAAAATCAGGTAATAAAGCTTCTGTCTCATCTACAAGCCATCGATGCTGCACATGCAGCCGATGTACTGTCTTCGCTTGAAGCTATCAACTGGCAAAATTATCTTTCCCAAAAGGAGGCAACAGCCATTATTTCCGGATTGCAGAATCTCTCACCATGGCACGAATATCCAAAATGGAAGGATAAAATGGATGATGCCGACTATGAATATAGTGAACCAGGTATATACAACTGCTATGCTCTATTTGCAATGATGAATATCGTTTTTGATACACATCTGCAAACTATTTGTATGATATCTGGCAAGAAATTATCAGATATTCCTGATGATGATATGTTCGGGCATGTATATCTTCTTGCAGTAGATTACTTAAAGGATGGATGTAAGCGTTTTGATATCCGTAGTCAATACCGACTTGATGTTGTCGAGTAGCTAAATATACAATATGTATAATAAATGTGAATTTTGTATATATAATAACATGTTTGCTATGTATTAAATAGCTTATTTCAATATAAAATGCTTAAATTTGCCATCAAAGGCAAGTTTAAGCGTTTTTTCGATATAAAAACATGAAAAAATGAACCTTTTAAAACTTAAAATCATAATAACATATAATCATAGCAACATAAATTCATTTTATTATGGAAACAATAACTCTTACACAATTACAGAACATCATGCCTTCAGCACGTGCCAGATTCTCCAAGCGTCGTGATTCTAAGTCACGTGCCGAGGTGTTTCTGCCATATTTACAGCAGTTTATGGAGGAATATGGTATCACGTCACCTATTTCTATGTCTTATTTTCTTGCCACTATTGCCGTAGAGAGCGCAGAACTTCGATTTACAGAAGAAATTGCGTCTGGTGTTGCATACGAGGGACGCAAAGACCTCGGAAATAAAAAACCTGGTGATGGGGTCCGCTATAAAGGTCGTGGACTTATCCAACTCACAGGCTATAATAATTATAAAGAGTATTCTACTGCAGTCGGTTTCGACTTCTATTCTACCACAGCCAAGGCCAAGGGCTTAGCACAACCGGGCAATGCGGTCCGCTCGGCTTGCTGGTTTTGGTGGAAACATGATTTAAACGCCATTGCTGCAGAAGACAATCCTATTCGCATTCGTAAAATCGTGAATGGTGGGTTTAATGGTTATCCTCTATTCATCCAGTATGTAGATAAGGCTAAGTCTGTTTTAATGTTTAAGTAGCCTGGGCAAATATAGCGTAAAATAATAAAAAATAAGGAAATGGCATTTATTGAACCATGTTGCTGTCATAAGCAGCTGCCTGCACATATTCAGTCTGACCAAATATATTTTCAGACTTATGGTGACGTGACGCTTGAGCAAATGCTTTCGTCAGTTGCCTATATGATTGACGCACCTTTTATACTAATGCTTGCAGGTCTACCTCTTGAAGCTGAATATCTAAAGATTGCTCGCCATTATTTTAATCGTGGCTGGATATCTGCCTTCATTATGCTCTATACCCCTAAGTATGCTACTACAGATTCTACTTTCAGTAAGCAATTAGGCGAAGAAGTTTTAGGCGACTATCTTGACAAGGTTCACATTACATCGATGGTAGCTCATACCAATCAGGGGCAAATGACATTATTCAGCAATAAGATAATACACATTCAAGGTAGCTTTTGCAATTCGCTTTCAGGATTGCATTTATCGCATTTCTCTTCGCTCTTAATTGACCGTAGTCATGCCAACGTCATTGATGCAGCTATCTCGCCAACAATCGGACAATTAAAGTTGCATAAACAAATTGTCATCGATGGTTCTGCCAATGCTGATATCCATCGTATTTTGACTCGCAACTATTTCCTTCCTACAGATATATGACCAATATCGTCATTTCCGTTCATCCCGTTAGCCATCGGCTTGAATGGCGAGGATGGGGGGGTAACTTCTCGCCCGCCCTTAGAGCCACCGACTACAAATGCCCTCACTGCATAATGATTGAATATGACTGACCCTCACTACAAGCGCGGCACCATCCGCAAGGACGGCAAGTTGTATGGCCGCTATCCCGACGGATCGCTCTATCGCATCTACTCCACCACCGGCCGACCGTTCCTTCAGTTGGTGGACCGACAGGCCGAGACGTTCCTTCGCATACGCCAAGCCACCGAACTGGGCTACACCGATTGCCCTTGCCCTGGAGCCGCTGACCTAAGTTATCCGTCCTCGGCTCTGAGGCGCAGTCGCACAGTCGGGGGGGGGTAAGCTCGTAAACGCACTGACCGCAGCAAGTTGCGGAATCTGCGTGTTTGTTGAATTATAACACAGCAACTATATGATAACAAAACTCAACTTCACCGACCGCACCATCAAGAGTTATGCCATCCGCAAGCTCACACCCAAGGAGTGTTTCCGACTGATGGGCGTTCGCGACAACGTAATCGGCACCATGCAGAGCAGCAATGCCCAGGCAGCCGAACGACTGCCCGACTGGAAGGGCAAGGGCAAACCCGAAGACATGGCAATATCTGCCTCACAACAGTACAAGCAAGCCGGAAACAGCATTGTGGTGGACGTGTTGGCTCACATCTACGAGCAACTGTTCTACCCCGCACCACCCAAGCCACGCCCAGGTGAGCAACTCACTCTCTTCGACGCCCCCGAAGACTCGCTGCCCGCTTTGCCGCCCTCCGCAGCCGACAAGAACGAGGAAAAGATATTCCTCACCACGTTCTCCGGCTACGACTCGCAGCTCATGGCAGCCGATGTGCTACGGGAGTGGCATCCCGACTTTCGTTGGACGTGCAAGGGATGGAGCGACATCGACAAATACGCCTGTCAGATGCACAACCTTGTCTTTCCTCAGTTTGCCGACTGCGCCCTTGGCGACATCACCAAGATTGACTGGCACGAGGTGAAAAGCTCGCTCGAAGGCCGCGAAGTGGACCTCTTCACCTATTCCTCGCCTTGCCAGGACATCAGTCAGGCGGGCAAGCAGATGGGCTTACAGGAGGGCAGCGACACCCGAAGCGCACTGCTTTGGCGTGTGGCGGATGCCGTAGAGGTACTTCGCCCGAAGTATCTCTTGCAGGAGAACGTAGCGGCACTGGTAAGCCAGAAATTCATGCCCGACTTTCAGAAGTGGCTTGACAAACTCTCGTCGCTCGGCTATGTGAGCCGTTGGGCGCGGCTCAACGCCAAGAACTACGGTGTGCCGCAGAACCGCGACCGTGTGTTCTGCCTCTCCATGCGCCGTGACGTAGCCTTCGAATACCAATTTCCCGACCCCTTCGAGCTGAAGACCCGACTGGAGGATGTGCTGGAAGAGGAAGTGTCCGACCGCTATTTCCTCAAAGACGATGCCGTGAGCAAGTTCCTCAAGGCGAACGACTCTGACAATGCCCTATTCCTTCAGTTTGACTTGCCACCGACACATGAGGCTGCAATGTTCTTGAAAACGTGGCTTACGCTATGGATGCAAGCAGCCGATGGTTGGAAAATGACATCTACAAGTCTTCAGCTCGCCCTTTATTCGGCAAAGCAGAAAATGGAGCTGTCTTATTCCGTGTTCACGGATAAGGGAGTGGCCGCGTTAGGCGATGAGTTTCAACGGTTGTTTAAGGAAAATATGGAGAGGAAAAAGGATGGAGTGTAAGCTGACCCACGTCGCACCTTCATTCCGTCTGAATGGGGGGGGTAACGGACAAATGGTGAATGTGACCGACGGATGTTGTGCGGCAACCATAACCACACGCTACGAGGCTATCGGACCTACCAACATCCTCACGCTCGCCCACTATCCAATGACAGTAGTATTGCATGAGTATGAATAAAAAAACATATATCCCTATATTCGCCCAAGTCCTATTCCTTGGCTCTCTCCAACAGCATTGCGTAAAGCAGCCTGTTAGGGGGGTATAGTTCGGCTTTAGGAACGACAGACTTAGGGCTTCCAAAAATAGTGATTGAATATGCTTAAAAAGAATGCTCGCTTAGAAATAATGTACCAACGTGGTTTCCGTCCCTCTCATGCCGTATGGATAGACACCTACAACAAGCAATTCGGGGGGGGGTATCATCTATACCATTCAAGCAGGAGTGAGCAGCCGTAACCACTATTATGTTGCAGTAGAATTATGAACAACCCTCGCCCCATTGTCCTCGGCTTCTACAGCCCCTCGCAGAACGGTATCATCGTGTCGCCACACGGCATAGCTTTGTGCATAGCTGGGGGGGGTAAGGGTCATGACGTGGATAAACCGAAAATATTAATAGAGTATGATTAACCGTTCCATCCTCGTCCACTACCGCACCGAGGAAGCCAAAGCCTTTCGTCGTGAGCATGGCGACCGGGGAGGGTGTAAATACGGCGACAAGTATCACCGCCCCAGCCCATGGCCGTGGAGCAATTCGATAACAACAGTAACAAAAGACAACCTCCTATGCTACACTTTCGCATAGCAGCCTTCCGAGGCCGTGTTCCCGATAATCCCTCCGACCGCAAGCATCCCTCCAACGGGCGCTTCTGTCAGCGAATGGAGATAAACGTGTTGGGCATTACAAATACGCTTACGTCAGTAGGCAAAGACAATATGGTATTGATAACGTATGATTAACCAAATCCCTTTTGTGCAACGCACGACCCATCTCTGCCCACGTCGGGGGTACTCCACCGCACTGTCTGCACGCTACGACGGATGGGCAGGACTCTACGACGAGCACGGACAGCACACCATTATATTAATAGAATATGACTGACAAGTATTACATCGGATGGGTACGTAGCGGCAAGGACGGTAAGGGTCTTGTAAAGTACAGACCGCGCAAGCGGATAGCCAATGCCGTGACAACAATGGCCGGGAGAGGTATTGCCGACCCTCGCGACGGACTGGGCAACACCACACCGCATATAGTATATGAATATGAGTAACAGAAAAAAACTTATAAGGATGAAGTGGCGCAATGACGACACCATTCGCTTCTATCGCGACACGCCCGACAAGCGAGGAGTGAGCGAACTTGTGATAAACAATGTGGAAAGGGTAGCCTACACAATCGTGTCCGGCAATGTTGCCAACGTCCTCATACCACTATAGTATATTAATGTGAGTAAAAATGTAACAAACCTATAAAAACAATAGAGACAATGAAAGCAGAAGAAATCAAACCAGGCGACATTCTTTATGACGTAGAGCGAAAGATGTTGGTAAAAGTGGCGCGAGTAGATGAAGACGGAGTAGTAAAGTATTCGGTATATACCGATATGCAAAGAATATTCAAGACCGTACCTTCACCCTATCGCGTAGGCATACGCACAGCCGATGCCTATATCCCTGCCACCGACCAGCAGCGCAAGTATATGGAAAGGAAATTGGCAGTTTGCGAGTATGTAAATCTGCCTAAAAACAACCGCATGGAGACACTCGCCTACATCATTGCCGATCTGAAGGCAGAGAACATAGAATTAACGCAGCGTGTGCATCAGCTTATGGACGATTATAATGATGTGGTGCACCTGTTAAACGGAACAGAGAAGCGCAAGGACGAGGTACAGACCAAGCAGACGCATGACGAGATGCAGCAGCTGCGTGCCCATTGCGACAAACTGGAGGTTGAATACAACGATTTAATGACGTGCTTGATATCCGTCAGTTCGTTTCTGAGGGACAAAAAACTGTATGTGGCTAATGGAGCATTATGTTTTTATAATTCCGTCGTTGTGAGCTCTCAGTGCTGCAAAAGGTGTAACTTTTACCTAAGTACGTTAAGGGATGTCGGTGTGATTTGCAGGAGACGACTTTCAGAAGCAACTGTAATTTTTTCGGTTCATGACTGACACCAACAAAACCATCGTTGTCGGCATGATGCAGACACCACCCTACGACCGTATGTTTGAGCAGAGCTGTCGTGTATATTCTGCTAAAGGCCTATGTCCCTCTTGTCTCACACATGGGGGAGGCAATCAAGAGATAAAGGTATTAATAGAACTATAAAAACTATATGATTGCCACCATGTCACATATAGTATATAAATTTATAAAATCATATTTTCATTATTCTATGAAGCGTTACGGACTACCTTATATGGGTAGCAAAAACAAAATAGCAAAGTGGGTTGTAGGTTGTTTGCCTGCAGCCCCTCATTTCTACGATCTCTTTTGTGGTGGTGGTGCTGTCACTCATGCGGCTATTGAGCGACATCGCTATCGCCACTATCATCTTAACGACATTTCTTCCATGGCCATACTCTTTAGCGATATCGTATCTGGCAAATGCAAACCTAATTATCGTTGGGTAAGTCGCGAAGAATTTTACTCGTTGAAAGATACAGATCCTCTTATAAGCATCATCTGGAGCTTCGGCAATAACTGTAAAGACTATCTGTATGGCAAAGATGTTGAACCTATAAAGCATGCTCTGCATAATGCCGTAGTCTTTTGCGATTTTGCACTGTCCGATGCCCTTGGCATTAATCTTCACGCCATTTCCTCATATCCTACTATTACGGAGCGATATTCTGTTTATAGCAGGTTCATTCAAAAAAAAAACCACTTCAACTCTCGCTTACAGAACATCGAATCCGTCTTGCAGCTGTCGAGAGGATTATTAGCATGCAAGACCTTTACGTGGGGGGGTATAATGTTGACCTCCTCCCTACTCAATTAGACTATCAAGATGTAGAGATACTGCCTAATTCTACTGTTTATTGTGATATTCCTTATCGTAATACCCATAAATATACGTCTGACAATTCAAAAGCCATTGCTTTTGATTATGACCGTTTTTACGCTTGGGCAGACTCTCGTCCCTACCCTGTTTTTTATTTCAGAATATTGTATGCCACCCGAATTTGCTCCTATTGCCACCCATAGGCGCACAGGAACTATGTGCAAAGACCATAATAACGATATAAAAACAGAGAAAATCTTTGTTCAAAAGCGCTTCGCTGATAGTAATCAACGCCAACTATTCCTGCTATGAAAATA
>ERZ1034855.40-NODE-40-length-71502-cov-10.820636_pt1 | contig 71502 bp, 59 predicted proteins | sample MGYA00520699_ERZ1034855 | MGnify/ENA primary metagenome ERZ1034855 (study PRJEB33766, sample SAMN09781730) | gut metagenome | biome: gut microbiome | host: Homo sapiens | place: Madagascar | study: EMG produced TPA metagenomics assembly of the PRJNA485056 data set...
CAAAAACGCCCATCGAAAGGACGAGTCCCTCTTGGCGGAACTATAGGAACACCCCAAAAAATAGCCACCAAAGTTGCTTTCTTAGGCTGCCCTTGGCCGAGTTTGCGCCAGTCGCAGTTTCACCAACCGTCCCGCAGTTGCGCCAGGAGTTCTCGCAGCATAAACGCCACGCAGGATTTCTCGGGCTGCCATTTGACCAGTTCGCGCCAGTCGTTCTCACGGTTGTGCCGGTCGGTTTCACAGCACCGATGCCGCGTCGGGCTTTCTTGGGCTGCATTAGCCCAGTTCGTACCAGGGCCGTTCGAGATTTACTGGTCCTGCTTAGGCTCTTGAGGCTCCCTGCGCTCAGGCTTGCGACGAGGATTGAAATGATGACTCAAAGCATCGCCTAGCAAACGCAGTTTCACGATGGCGTACGCCGTAACTGCGCAGGCAATAAGAAAGATAGGGATGCGTACCAAGTTATCGGCCCAGGTAATAATCACGCCGCAGGCGGCAAGAAGCGCGGTCCATGCCCACATAATAAGTACGGTTGCACGCTGGCTGAACCCCGCACGCATCAGGCGATGGTGGATGTGGCCCTTGTCCGCTTCGTCGATAGGACGATGTTCGCGCTTCCTGCGCACAATGGCGAAAAACGTATCAAGGATAGGAACGCCGGCAGCCAGAATGGGCACCAGCAGGGAAACGAACAAAGCCGAACGAGCTACCGCAAACAGGGAAATGATACCCAGCGCAAACCCCAGAAGCAGTGCGCCTGAATCGCCCATGAAGATAGATGCAGGAAAGAAGTTGGACTTCAGAAAACCTGCACACACGCCAACAAGGATAACGCCGAACAGCGCCGCATCGAAACGCCCGGTGAGCACGGCGAACAGCAAGATGGTTATCGCAGAAATACCCGTAATACCTGCCGCCAAGCCGTCGAGGCCGTCAATCAAGTTGATGACGTTGGCAAAAGCCACCAGGTAAAACACCGTTAGAGGGTAGGCAACCCAGCCAAATTCAATGTACCCTTCGCCAAAAGGATTGTGGATACTGGAAAATAGGAGGCCAGAACAGGCAACCACGCAAGCGGCAACTATCTGTCCCAGCATCTTTGCTTTGGGGTTCAGGTCAACCACATCGTCGACGGCGCCTACAAGGAATATCAAAACCGTACCCAGCAAAACGCCCCAATAATTGACCTCGATACCATTGTAGTCAACGAAGGGGTCAACCCATCCGAAGGCATAGACGCCAAAACCAGCAACGGCAAGCGCCGCTAAAATGCCACCAAAAATGGCCACGCCACCCATACGCGGGATGGGAAGCATGTTTACGCGACGGGCGCTGGGGTAATCGATAGCATCAAGTTTGATAGCAAGCTTGCGAGCAAGAGGGGTCAAGGCAATGGTAACCACTGCGGCAACGGCAAAGAGAACGCCGTATTCAAGCCAGTCCATGCGCCCCCCTCTCTCTTTCTCAAACTTATTAGATAGCGTGGCAGAACGCGCTCACGCCAAATGATGATTATATACCGAAGAGACGATTCTCCCGACTACAGCCAACTAACGGCATCGCAAGCGCGGAAAGAGAGGGAGTTCGTCATCCACGCCCGCATAAAACAGCCCCTGGGTTTAATCGGTTCTTTCGCAATGCTGAAGCGCCTTACCGTTTCCCCTCTGCCAGCAGCTTACTTTTGCAGCCTTTGTGGAGAGCAGCCACCAAAACGTGGAAGTACCTTGTACTCCCCGCCAGGCAACACATTCGGCGCTACTGCATTGTGTAGAATGAGCGAGTTGAAACCCGTAGATTCAGGAGAAGGTGTTCGTGTCACACAGTCCCGCGATAAGCGTCATTATTCCTGTCTACAACGTAGAATCCTGGCTGCGTCGTGCCGTTGGCTCGCTGCAGAATCAAACATGCACCAGCTACGAGATTCTGCTGGTAGACGATGGAAGCACCGATGGCAGTGGCGTTCTGTGCGATAAGCTTGCCGATGACGATGTGCGCATCCGTGTAATCCACCAGGAAAACCAAGGAGCAGCAGCAGCGCGCAACGCCGCTATCGAAATTGCTCGTGGCGATTACCTGTACTTCATGGACGGCGACGACTGGTGCGACCGCACCATGCTGAAGGACATGTACCGCGTTGCTTCCAGGTACGACCTCGACCTTCTAATTACCGGATTTACCATCGACACGTACTATGACGATGAAGGCAAGTACTATCGCGAGCTGCGCAATGCGCCTGATCGCATCTTTGAATCGCAAGAAGAATTCCGCGCGAATGCCTGCCAGCTTTTCGATGCCCAGCTTCTGTATGCGCCGTGGAACAAGCTGTATCGCCGCAGCTACATCAAGGAAAAGGGCATCCGCTTCCCCGGCACGTTTTGGGACGACCTGCCGTTCAACCTCGATGTCATGCGCGACGTTGAACGAGTGGGCTGCATCGACGGTCACTACTACCACTTCCTGCGCGCCCGCGCCGAAAGCGAAAACACCAAGTACCGTCCCGACATGTACGACAAGCGCGAAGAAGAGCATCGCTGGATGAACGAGCTGTACGCGTATTGGAACTTGGATTCTCCCGAAATCGAGGAGTTCTTAGCCCGTCGCTACGCAGAACGACTGGTTGGCTGCATCGAAAACGTTACCAACTGCAATTGCACGCTTTCGAAGGAAGAAAAGCGCGCCGCCATCAAGCAGATGATATCCACCCCTCACGCACGCGAAGCGCTGAAGAAGGCACGACCCCGCACCAAGATGATGTACCTGGTGTTGGCACCCTTGCGTATGGGCAACATTACGCTCACCATGACGGAAAGCGAGTTCATAAGCTGGGTGCGCCAAAACAGCACCAGCCTTTTCGCACGCCTGAAAGCAAACCGCTAATCAAGAGCTCGCAAATGCGAGCTCTTTCTTTTCTTGTGCCCAAGGGATTACGACAAAAGCGCATCGGCCAAGAACAATTTGCGAAGCCCGGAAAACTCACTGCAATCAGCTACTTTTTGTTAGGTTCGGAATGCGCGCCGCATGGCGGTGTCGGGCTGGGGTCTGGAGCCGCGAACGCCACTCTGAACGCCATTCCTGTTAGATGCTCAAAGAGCATCTTCATTCAATGCTTGAAGCAATGCAGCGCATGAAAAGGAGGCCCGTAGCCTCCTTTTGAACAGCGGAATGGGTGGCTTGAGGCGCTCCAGACCCCAGCCCGACACCGCCATGCGGCGCGCATTCCGAACGCTTACTTAATCAAAAGCACACAGCCAATTACGGTAAGCAGGACGTAGGTGAACTTCACGAACTGTTCTTGGCTGATACGTTTCTGGATAAGACCGCCCAACCAGGTGGAAAGAATAAGCAAGGGGATGCACACTGCCAACGTAAGCAAGCCATCGCCGCCAAGGGAGCCGCCCTGAATGCCATAAAGGGCATAGCCACCGTTTAGGAACACCCAAGTCATAGTGGTGGTTGCCCGAAATGCTTCCTTACTCCGAATCTTCTGCAAGGCGTAAATAGCCAGGAAAGAACCGCCGGAAACAAACATGCCCTGGATAAGGCCGGCTATGGCAAGTATGCAGTACAGGATCCAATCGGGTAAAAGCTTGTCTTCTTTATTGAAGAACAAACCGCGGATAGCAATAATCAAAACCGCAACGCCGTATACCTTGGAAAGGATACTCAGCGGAGCAATGGTGTTGATCCACGCGCCGATGGCCATGAAAATCGCCATGATCACGCACATCTTCACCAGTTCTTTCCACACCACATGTTTGATGCCCGTGAAAGCGATAAGCACACTGGCAAGGAATCCGGTGCAGTTCAGCACCACGATGGACTCTTCGTGGCCGATGGTGATCATGCCCACCGGCATTGCGAAGATATTGCCCGCGAAGCCGGTAATACCATTGATTAGATAGGCGAAGAAAAAGGTGCCCCAAAATAGGTATTTTTCCATGAGTTTTCCCCTTTAACGCGCCTCCCCCAGGCGCATTTCATCCCTGAATATGGAAGCCACTTTACTCTTGTGGAGTGAATAGTGCAAAACCAATAGGGAAAAGCGCCTACGGGTTTTATTGGCAATTAAGGCAATGTCAACATCTTCGCCAGGGTGGGTTTCGCTGCGCCTCCCGAACAATGCAGAATCTGTCAGGCTCCATGTGATACAGGCTCTGTGGAGCTTCGACATCGGCGCAAGTTGCGCTGAGCACCAACCGCACGGTTTTTCGCACCCGATTCAGGTTAACGCGAGTCTAGCCCAACAAGATGCCCCGTCAACGTCCCCTCTCAATGCGGGGCGCGCAAAGCTCTTGCGCCCGCCCCGTCGGCTGACGGCGCCTCACAAGCACAGCGCTTACTTTCGCCGTTTTCGTTGAAGCGTCCGATTACGCTACACTTAAAAGGATTTGCACGACGCACTAAAACCGCCGCGCAAATCCAAAACCAATTTACCTCTTGCGGTTATTCCAAGCTGTCAAATAGGCAGGCGCATCTGCATAGCCGCAGCAAAACATCCGGAACAAAGCGTGATAAGTAGGCATATATGAATATCGAAGAACTCAATACCGCTCTTGCTCAAATCTTTGCCAGCGACGACCTGCTAATAAATGAGCCCATGAGCAAACACACCACGTTCCGCTGCGGCGGTCCCGCTCGGTTCTTTGTACGAGCAAGCAATGCTTCGGACATCACCGCAGCCATCAACGCCGCCGAAAAGGCAGATACCCCCTGGTGGATCGTAGGCTGCGGAAGCGATTTGCTCGTTTCCGATGCGGGTCTGCCTGGTGTGGTTATCGAAATCGGTGAGCGCATGGCTCACATTTCCATCGATGAGTCCGTTGTTCGAGTACAAGCCGGAGCCACCAATGAAGCAGTTGCGCAGGCGGCACTCGAAGCGGGACTTACAGGTTACGAGTTTGCCAGCGGAATCCCAGGTTCTGTTGGTGGAGCGGCAATCATGAACGCAGGCGCTTACGATGGCGAGTTCAAGGATGTTGCAGCTAGCGTTTCCTGCCTCTTCCCCGACGGCACGGTTCGCGAAATCCCTGCAGAAAAAGCCGATTGGAGTTATCGCCACAGCATGATGAGCGATGAGGGGCTTGTTGTGCTGGGAGCAACCCTTCAACTTGCAGCAGGGAACAAAGAAGACATTCGCGCCAAGATGGACGACTTAGCCCAACGCCGCTCTTCCAAGCAGCCTCTCGAAATGGCAAGCGCGGGCAGCACGTTCAAGCGCCCCGAAGGCTATTTTGCGGGCAAGCTCATTCAGGACGCAGGCATGCAAGGCCATTCGGTCGGAGATGCCCAGGTTTCCACCAAGCATGCCGGTTTCGTGGTGAACACCGGCAACGCAACCGCGGCCGATGTCCTGCAGGTTATCCGCGACGTGCAAGCGGCGGTAGCGGACCAGTTCGGTGTCACGCTTGAAACCGAAGTGCGTATGTGGGGATTTGACCCCACCGATAACTAGCGCGGCGTCTTGCTGATTCAGTGCGCTTCGCGCAGATCGACAGTCATAGCGTAAGCAAGATAGAACGCCACAGCTGCCACCGCCGCAAAGACCGCTGCCCACGCCCACGCCGCTTCAGCGACGGAAAACGCTACGATGCCTGAGGATAAAGCGCCCGCAACAAACGTCATAGCCCGAGCGACCTTACGCATGGGAACATACTTCAGCTCTTCGACCTGTGCCTTGCTTGCGTTCTTCGCATTTTTAGCCATAACCGCACCTCCGATGAATCACAGAGGGTGCCCCATTCACTAATAGAATGGGGCACCCTCGTTTGTTTTCGCATTCATCGTAGCTGCGAAGTATTTCCGTTATGAAACGAGCTTGTTGCCATGTTGGGTCGTGTTCGAATCGTCCTCTCGAAAACGGGGGCCACTCAAACCGCAATCATCTTTTTACGGATGCAGCCAACCAAAACCAAAGCGATCTTATGGACGAGGCCGATTCAGGGCAAAAGAGCCCCTGCGGATGGCGCCAACTCGGACCGCAAACGCCCTTGCGAATAGAAACGATCAGGCCGAAATGCCCAAAGACGAGGCCGAACCAGATCGAAACGTCCATAGACGAAGCCGATCCAGACCGAAAAGACTCCCCGCAAACAAGGCCCGGCTCGGACCGCAAAGCATCCTACAGATGGGGCTGATCGAAGCTCGGCTTCATGCTGCCATCCTCCGGGCGATTGAATAGCGTTTCCTCACCACAATCTTTGCATGTGCCCACCAGAACCTTGCGGGGCATGAATGTCAGCACAACGTAAGCAATGGCGAACGCGATAGAGAAATATGGCATTACAAATGCTATGCCGATAATAATGATCGCCGTGATTACATGCACATACCATTTGCTGGGAACGCGACGCTTTTCGGCCGTATACTCGAAATGAGTACCGCCGCAATACGGGCAGATAATCGCCGTTTCGTCGTTCTTTCTTTTATTGGGATTGGTTTTCTGGTTCTTTTTCTTGGAGCTCATCCAGCATCCCTCCGCACAAATTCACCCAGCATGATTGCCATGCCGAATGCCCTCTCTCTACACGCACGCCATTTCCCCTTTGCCGCTTCACCCTAAACGCAAAGCACGGCTTCAACCTCAAAGCAAAGCTCAACGATCCCTCTTCACTTTGCCACGAGCACGCACCGCTTCGAATGCATGCTTCGCTTTAACGCAGGGCGAACCTAAAAGGCGCGCGTTTTATACGATGAGCATAAGAATACCACCTGCACCACTGAGCATCTGCGCGGCGACACCATCCGTTACCTATCTATATTCGTAAGAAATGAATCCATAGAAATTGAATGGGATCGGCGAATAGGTTCCCAATAGATCGAGAAATTATCCTCCTCTTCCTCGTATCATAGCTACAAGCTATCGGTTTCTATTTGAAAATGAATACTACCCATTCGTATCGAACATGTTCGGTTTTTTACCGAGGGGTAGCATACACAGACGTTTGCGCATCCGCGCAACAGAACTCTACGAATCCAAGGCGTCATGAGTGGGCCCGAGGGAGGCTCCTTGCAGGGGATACCGTCTTCGTTTCAAACGAGCAGAATGTCCAAAGAATGTAAGGAGAACGAATTGTCTGCAGCAGCAGAAAAGGTAAAGCACTACGGCTTTGCGCTGGCAACGGTGTACATGTGCTATTTCACCTACGGCATCCAGGCCCTGATCTTGAGCCAGAACAAGGTCAACTTCTACACCCAATGGGGCATCACCGATCCCACCGCAGGTTCCGCCGCGGTTTCGATGGCAATTGCCGCCATGGGATTCGGCAAACTGCTAAGCGTATGGATTGGCGGCGAACTCTCCGACCGCGTCGGACGTAAGAAGTTCGCCGTCGCAGGCGCTGTTGCCTACATCATCTGCTTCACCATGATGCTGCTGGCAACCGATGCAACCGCTTGCTACATCGCCGCCTTCTTGTCCGGCGTTGCAACATCCGGCTTCTGGGATGCAGCCCTTTACCCCGCCGCACAGGAAGCAGAACCTAAATACGCTGCCTCTGGCGTTATCGGCATCAAAGCCGCCGTTTCCGTTATGGGCGTTATCTACCCCATCTTCGTTGCAGCATTCAGCGCGCCCCATATTTGGCACGTTAACGTCTATCTGCCTATCGTGCTTTCCGTCGTATGCCTGATCATGACCATCGTTACGCCCTTCCGCTACGATGACGAACGTGCCACCAAAACCGACAGCGACAACGGCATGGACGAAGCTCAGGCTGAAATCCAGGCGGCAAAAGACGCCATGCTCAAGAAACCAGGCGTGCTGGTTCAGGTATTCACCCTGGTTATGGCCTTTATTTGCATGTTTATCATGTACGGCGCACAGCAGTACACCAAGGCATTCGGCATGGCCAACCTTGGCCTCGACGAAATGGGCGGCGCCGCTCTTGCCTCCATTTACACCGTGGGCTCTATTGCCGCTGTGTTCTTCTGGGCAGTAGTAATGGGCAAACTCCGTTGGAACCCGTTGAAGGTTCTGCTGATCGACTTCGCCTTCTCCGCTTTAGCCCTGGCTTTGGTATTAGTTGTTCCCAATGTTGCTATCGTATACGTTGCTATCGCACTGCTCGGCTTCTTCGCTGCTGGCGGCGCTTTGCAAACGGGCTTGGTTGTTCGCCAGAACTACTGCCCCGGCCCTAAGGGTCGCAACACCGGAATGTACATGACCTTCATGGGCGTTGGCGCAACCTTCCTGCCCTTCATCGTTGGTGCGATGACCACCGCCATGGGAGAAACCGGAGCACTGTACACCATGATGGGTCTGCTGCTCGCAGCAGCTATCGTTGGCCTGCTGTTCTGCATCTACCTGGCAATTCAGTCGAAGCCCCTGTTCGGCTACGGCATCAACCGTAAGATGGATTAGAGCAAGCGCTACAACCAAGAATTTGCTCCAGGGCTCGGCAATGTTGCCGGGCCCCTTTCTTTTCACTTGCCAATTGCCCGGACTGAGCCCAGATCGCTCCACAGCTCTTACGATTGACCAGCGCCTCGATGCTCTACCGCGCCACGCTGCCCCTTATCGCCAACTGCACGGACTGCACCGGCCCTTCCGCATCACCGCGCTCGATTAGCGCCTGCCCATCCCACCACCAGCCAAACCGATCGCGCAGGGATGCCCCGTCGGCCGCCCACCCCGCACGAAAAGCCGTAAGCATCGAAGAATGGCAAAATGAGCGTATTTTGTACTCTCGGGCAAGATAATCGGGCTTTCCTGGCGAGATACTCGCGAAATGTACCCTCCGACAGCGTTTTTCCAGCTCGGAGCGTACAAAATACGCTTATATTGCCAAAATAGGCTGTCCGAGCGTACATTTCAGCGAAATCTCGCCAGAAAATCGCCCTCAGGCTACGCGGGAGTACAAAATAATCATTTCCTGCCGCACTTCGCGCGAAGCTTTGGGAGTGGCACGGAAACCTTCGGGCGAATACTCCACCTGAACCCCTTCAATCTTCACTGCCCGCTTCTTTCGCATCTTTTTCGCATTCCCTTCTCATCCCTTTCGCATCTCTTTCCGATGCCATCAATAACATCGTCGTATGGCATTTTTTCTTGGATACGAAACAGCATTGGCATGTCTTCGGGCGCTTGAGCGTATAGGCGAACTCGAGCGGACCCGCGCTATGCCGAAAGCAAAAAGCGTCCCTGATGCGAAACTGCTCAAAAGTGCAATTGGCAGACTCCCGTCTCATCTTTCAAAAGCGGCACTCCAGACAAAACCTACCCTCATAATCCTTGACGCGGAGTCGCGCTGTCGTTCGAAAGAAATTGACACCCGTCAATTCGGGCTTCCAGACAATACGCGTTGCTTCCTGATGCTGGGCGAAGAACTGTATTTGGCGTCTCCCGAACTTTGCTTTGCCCAGGTGGCAAGACGGTCCACTGAAATTGAACTCATGAAGCTGGGTTTTGAACTGTGCGGATCATATTCACTCGACCCTTCACGCAACGTGGGTTTCAAGAACCGACCCGCACTAACCACAAAAGATGCAATCCTGAAACTGCTTGCCTCCCTGCCAAACAACTGCCCCGCATCGGCGCGAAAAGCAATTCGCTTCGTTCGGGACGGATCGGCTTCCCCTATGGAGACCTGCCTAGCGCTTTTCCTGGGTTTGCCAGTGCGCTTCGGGGGATACGGATTGGGAATGCCTCGGATGAACGCAGAAATCGCCATCGGAACGCACAGCTCATTGAGCACGAACCATAGGCTGTATCATTGCGATCTGTACTGGGAGGAATCGCAGGTTGCCCTCGAGTACAACAGCCGCGAATTCCATATGAGCGAAAAGGCGGCCGAACGCGATGCTTCGCGCGTGAACGATCTGCTCGGATCGGGAATAAAGAGCGTCTCCGTTACCCGAAAACACGTTGCCGATCCGAGCAAGATGGATATTGTCGCGCATTCGCTCGCCAAAATGATGGGCAAGCGAATGAGGACCGATTGCACAAATGTGAAAGAGCGCCGCGCAGACCTTCGTCGGCAGCTTTTCGCAAAAGACCCGTGGCAATAGCGGGCAGAATGCATCGGCACGATTGCCTCAAGCGCAGGGGCGCAATCGGGGTTCAGGCAGAACGACTATCAAACAGCGTCCTTATTCACTAGCTGTTTCACGCGCTTCTCCACGCTGTTTTGCACGCAGCTCGTGAGCAGCCCAGGTTATGCGGAGGGTGTTCATGGCGTTGTCGAGCGTGCTCGTGCATTCGGCGCCGGGCACACCGCGCAGGACATCGACGATGTCCTGAATCTGGCCATTTCCCGGATAGCTCTCCACGGGCGGACACAGCTCTTCTTGAACCAGCTCCGCTTCCTTGCGAACGCCGCCCATCACGCCTTCGTGAGCTATTGCATCGCCATCGGCAAGCACCTCGATGCGAATCGGCGCAGCGTTGTCGTAGTAAGAGAACTCGACACTTCCCTTGTCCCCATAAATAAGGAATCGGTCGATAGCCTTATACGTGGCATAGCACCAAATCCCCGAAACCATAACGCGGTTTTCGGTCTCGCCAGAAAGAGTAACCGTGTCTTCACCAGGATAAAAGCCTGTGCAATTGTCTACCTTCAAGCTGAAATCAGTGATGGTTCCCGCAAGAAACGCAATAAGGTCGAGCATATGAGCATCTCCCTCGAAGAAATGGCTGCCCCCAGAAACTTCAGGACGAACGCGCCAAGGCTTATCCGCTTCAGGAAGCATCTCTTCGGCAGTTTGACGCTGAGTGCGAATGACCTGAACACCGCGAACAGTACCGATCTTGCCCGCATCAAGCACCTGCTTAAGCTCGCGATAGCGTGGCATTCCACGACGATAATGAGCCACAAAGCAGCGTTTGCCCGCCTTCTCGAACGCGGCCTTTATCTCTTGTGCCGCGTCCCATGAAAGCGCAATAGGCTTTTCGAGATAGCAGTCCTTGCCCGCCTCAGCCACGGCAATGGCATGCTCTTTGTGGCAGTTAGGCGTTGTAGCAATGTAGACAATATCTATATCGGGGCAGCTCAGAAGCTCGTCAAGCGAATCAAATGCTCGCCCATGACCGTGGCGCTCACACCAGTCAACCGCTTTTTGCTTCGTCCGATTCCAGATACCAACTAGTTCCGATCCGTTGGCCAAATATAGGCCAGGGCCGTTTTTCGTTTCTACAACATCACCGCAACCGATGACGCCCCACCTAATTACCTTTTCCTGAGCCATGATGCCCCCTCTCATGCGCACCTAAAACTCCACATACAATCGACCCCACAACGCTGGAGCCAACCAAAAAAGGCGCGCATTCCGTTACACAAACTGTAACATCGTCGCAAGCAAAAAGCACAGCAAAATGGATGTGGGCGGATACGCCCCCCCCCACGCTGAGCCAACTCTTTGCGCAATCTGCCCCGCTGCGGCGATCCGCCCTTTGTGACATCTCCCACGCCGCAACGATCCGCCCTTTGCGATATCTGCCCCGCTGCGGCGATCCATCTACCGCAAAAACAAAAATCCGAGCGCTTTTGCAACTTTTTTGCGATTAGGGACTCTCCTCTGCCTCCGCAAAGCCGAAAACAGCCGCTTTGCAGCAGACCACCTGCACTTTTACGGCCCAATCTGCGATTGCAAGGATCCGTGACAATCCCTAATCGCAAAAAGTTGCAGAACAAGCCGATTTTCTGTTTTGAACCCTCGGGGCGGCTTCGTGGCAGCGCCATGGATCGGTATGGAGCGCGGATGCAACGCCATGGATCGGTATGGAACACGGATGCAGCGCCACAGATCGGCATGGGACACGGATACAGCGCCATGGATTGACGTGGGACACGGATACGGCGCCGTGGTCGGGATGACACGGGGGGGGTTGAAGGGCGAAGAAGCGGCGAAACGTGCAGCCTGGACAGAAAGCACGCTCGTACCGACAATTGGCCTGATATCCAATCTGTTGCGTTTTCATTCGCGCTATTATCACAAAAGAATAATTTTGCTTTTGGGTCTTCGCCACTTGACTGGCCTGCTTCGGCTTGCCCCTCTGCCCCAAGCGGCGAAACCGGCAATACGCACATTTCGAGGAGGCGCCGCGGCCAACTCCCAGTCGAACATATGGCATGCTCCCATGCCGCTCATCTGCTCGTCCTTCGAGCCAGGGCATCTCGATGACGCTATCGAGGCCATGCCCGACAACGACTACCGGACCATCGCGTTGGCAGAAGCCGCTTATTTTCGCGGCAACGCCGACGAAGCATGCCGCCTCGCAGAGCCCTTCCTTACCTCAGACATCTTGGCATTGCGCGTTTCATCATGTTTCATCTGCGGGTTCGCAAACCTATCGCTTGACCACGCCCAAGCCGCTCGCGCCTGCCTGCTCAACCTAGCGTCATCAGAAGATCACCTGAACGACGAATACGGCAACCAAGAACGCGCCGCCTATTTACTATTCACGGCCTCATCGAGCGTCCTGCTGCACCTGAAGCCGCCCGTAACGGCAGATGATTTCTACAAAGTTGCGCCTCTGATACCTGAAGGTCTTCGCCTATTCGCGACCTACGCCATGGCCCATCAGGCATATCTCGCCGGCGATTACGGCCGCTGCATAGGAATGGCAGAAAACGCCCTGGGGATGAAGCAGGCGCGCTACCCCATTTCGGAAATGTTCCTTCATCTTGTGGCGGCAATGGGCTGGATGAGCAAACGACAGCCCGAAAAGGCAGAACGCCACTTTATGGAAGCTTGGCGCATAGCCCAAGCAGACGACCTGATCGAAACAATTGGGGAACACCACGGCCTTCTTCAGGGTCTGCCTGAAGCGTGCCTCAAAAAAGATTACCCGCGCGAATTTGCACGGGTAATCGAAATCACCTACCGATTCAGCCGCGGATGGCGGCATGTCCATAACCCCGCAGCACACAAAACCGTTGCCGACAGTCTTACCACAACGGAATTCGCCATTTCGATGCTGGCATGCCGCGGTTGGTCCAACACTGAAATCGCAGATCATATGGGGATTTCACGCGGTACGGTGAAAAACAGGCTTTCAACAACGTATGCGAAGCTGGGAATAACCAGCCGCTCGGGGCTGAAAGAATTCATGCTGAAATAGCGTGGCTGGCACCGCACTGGCGCCAGCCACATTGAACAAATCATCCAAGCGAAATACACACTTCGCTTAAAACGCAGCTCTTATTCTCGCTTGCGGCGAGCGACGAACCCGGTGAGCAGAGCGGCCAAGCTCGCGAATGCCGCAGCCACGCCAGCGAAAGCTGTGGCAGCAAGCCCTACAGGCGATGCGTCCCCCGTCGCAGGAAGGTTCTTCTTTGCCTCCGCAGGCTCGGCCTTGGCGCCCGTCACGAGCGTTTGCTGCTTGGCTGGCTTCACCACGGGCGTGGCTTCATCAGGGTTGGCCTCGGGCTTGGCCTCCTCGAAAGGCGCGATGACCGTGCTCTTGGCAACAGCTTCGTTATAGGGGGAGTCGACTACGGCATCGCCCGTGCCGATGGTTTGACCTGCCTCGTAGGAGATGCCGCGGCTGTACTCTTCCTCGTAGCGATAGTCAATGATCTTGCCGCCTGCAGGCGTCTGGATGATGGCGCCTTCGATCTCGATAGTGCCGATCGCCTTGCCGTCCGCGCTTATGGCAAGGGCGAAGATTGCCGCCGTGTCTCCCTCAGCCGTGACCTTGCTGCGAACGATCGAGATGGTCGCGGGCGTGATGCCCTCGTAGGTCTGGGCGAAGATGCCCAGGTTCATGCCCCTATGCTCGGGGATGACCTCGCCGCTTTGGTCGTTGCTGTAGTGATCGGGGCCGTCGCTACCGGACTCGACATAGCGGGCTATAGCCTTGACAACGGAGTCGCTGATGTAGATATGGCCACCCGCGATGTTGGGCTGGTGGTTTCTGGTAGAGATCGCAGCTGAGAACTCTCCTTCTGCGAACGCGTCCACGATGGAACCATTTTTGATGACGATGTCGTCCCCGTCGGTGAAGAGTGCGATAGCTTGGCCGCCGCCCCCGCTTGTACGGACCGTCACGGTCGCATGGTCGAGCGCAATGCCCTTGTAGCCATAGACACCATATTCAACACCGCTTGCGTTAAGGGAGGCGTCCGCGACCGTGAGACTGCCATCGGTGTCGACGGCAAGAGTTTCCCTGGAGCTCGCCTCGACCTGGCTGCCGCCCGAGATGTTAATGCCGTCGTCAGCCCAAATCGCCGCTTCTCCTATAGAGCTTGCCTCTACCTTGCCGCCACCTTTGATGATCAGGTCACTGCCCGCGGCGATGCCGTAACCTTCGCCTCCTTTAGCGATCACTGTGCCAGAGGAATCGATAGCGGTCTTGCCCTTGGATTGGATGCCTTCGGTACCGCCCGTTGCATTCACGGTGCCCGAGCCCGTGATAGAGAGATTGCCCTTTGCCTCAATTCCGTCGGAAGCAGTGCTTGTGGTGTTCACAGTGCCTGGGCCGGAAATGGAGAGGTCGCCTGTGGATTTAATTGCATCGGCCTCGGCTGTCACATTGAGCTCATCCGTGCTATTCGAGCTCGTTATGTTCAACTCTGCTTTCTGGCTAGTGCCGTCCTGCGCCTTGATGGCGGCTCCGGTGTAATCAGGCTCGGTTTTCACGGTGTTCTTGCCCTCGTAGGCAACGTTGAGCTTGCCGGCGGCCTTGATCTCGCCGCCGTTGTAGCCGTTGAGCTTCATGTCGTCGGCGCCGTCCCAGCTCCAGGTGCCGGCGTCGTCGCCCGCCGCGGTGCCGGCGTTGTACTGGTTGCCGCCTACATCGACCCACTCGGCCGCGATCGCGGCGCTGGGCACCATCAGCGACCCCGCGGTGGCCACGGCGGCCACCCCGGCGACGACGCCCCACGTCACCTTGCGCCAACCGCCCTGCGCTGTCACCACGCCGAAGCGCGGGGACGTCTTTGCGAAGCCGCCTTCGGCGCTGCTTTCCGTTCTGTGCATGTCGTGCCTGGCATTCATGACCGCTCCCCTCGTTCATGTGTTGGTCAGATGGAAAAATCATATCGGGTGGGCACGGGAGGCGGTAGTGCCATACGAACGGGAAAATGGCCAAGCGGCAGGCCGGGCGCCTCACCGCACAAAAAAAAACGACGCCGCCCCGGGGCAATGGGGCGGCGTCGCAAATCGGTGAAACAAGTGGGCAAGGCAGCAAGGCCGAAAACTGCAGCCCCTCTATTCTTCAGAGAGGAAATCGAAGGCGTACTGCGCCGCGGCAAGCGAGCCACCTACCAGAACGCTTTCGTCGACATTGTAGAAACAACTATGTTGCGGATACGTTGCGCCCACTTCCGGGTTATGAGCACCAATAAACACGAGCACGCCGGGAACCTTTGCCAGATACTCGGTGAAGTCTTCGCCCGAAAGCGTGCCCTCGTAATGGCAAAGCGCCTCTTCGCCTAGAACCTTCGCGATAGCCTTTTGCGCACGTGCGGCGCAAGCCTCGTCGTTCACCAGGCACGAATTGCCGTACGTCCACTCGAACTTCGCAGTCGCACCATACGAAAGCGCCACTTCTTCAACCACGTGGGCCATACGCTCCTTGATGTAATCGCGCACTTCGGGCGTAAACGAGCGAACCGTGCCCGTTAGGTACGCTGTGCCCGCCATGATGTTTCGCGCAACACCGCCATGGAATTCGCCGATCGTGATAACCGCAGGATCAAACGGGGAAACGTCGCGGCTGACGATAACCTGCAGCGCTTCGATAACCGCTGCGCCCACAACAATGGCATCGACGCCCTTGTGGGGCATGGCGCCATGTGCGCTAGCGCCCGCGACATCAATGCGGAACCAGTCGCAATTAGCCATGCGCGGCCCCGCTTCGGCAGAAATAGTACCCGCTTCCACTTCGCTCCAAATATGGGCAGCGTAAATGGTATCTACCCCATCGAGCGCACCCTCGGCGATCATCTTGCGCGAACCGACCGATATCTCTTCCGCTGGCTGGAACAGAACACGCACCTCGCCATGCAGTTGGTCGCGAATGCCCATAAGCAGATGAACAGCGCCGAGCATCATTGCCATGTGGCAGTCGTGGCCACAGGCATGCATAACCCCTTCGTTCCGCGACGCGAAGGGGAGCTTGGTCTGCTCCAAAACGGGCAACGCATCCATGTCGGTTCGAAGTGCAATGCGACGGCGCGGCTTGCCCTCTTCGTCATATGCATCGGGTGCGGTGCCTTTGATGGTGGCAATGAGCCCCGTTCCCCCCGCTCGCACATATTCGACACCAAGCTTATCGAGCTCTTCGGCAATCGTGCGCGAAGTGGAGACCTCACGAGCGCTCAATTCGGGATACGCATGGAAGTGGCGCCGCCGCTCGATAACGTAAGGCTCGAGCTCTCGCGCATGGGCTTTCAGCTTCTCGGTTACGTTTGCCGATTCGGTGGCATTCGGGTTGCTGCAGGTCATAATGGCCGCCTTTCGATTCTCCCCATCAGACTACCACGACTGGCGCCTACGACAGCATCGGAACGGTGTGCGTAACACTCCGCGTAACACGAGCCGGCGCAATTGGCGCCCAGACGAGCGCAGCCAACACCCGCCGGAACGTATGCAGCTTTAGAAAAAACGATGAACACAAGCATACTTCTTAATTTTCGTTTACAATTCTGAACGTATTGTCGTTTAGCGGTCGAACTTACCCTATGAACGGGCGTTTACCGCACGGTCGAAAGGCGCATCATCCCCATGATGAAGCGAACCAAGATCATCTGCACTTTGGGTCCCGCTGTAGACTCTGAGTCAGCATTGAAAAATCTTGTGCTAGCAGGCATGGACGTTGCCCGCTGCAACTTCTCGCATGGCTCCCATGCCGAGCATAAAGCACGTATGGATCGCCTGAAAAAGGTCCGTCGCGAACTGGACGCACCCTGCGCCCTCATGCTCGATACGAAAGGGCCTTCCATCCGCACCGGCAAGCTTGAGGGCAACGAACCGGTGCTGCTCCGCGCGGGCGACAACTTCTTCCTTACCGAAGAAGACATTGCCGGCACTTCCCGCCGCGTGCACCAAACATTCAAGGGACTCTATAAATATGTAGAGCCCGGCACCATCATCCTTATCGACGACGGCCTGATCGAACTCGCCGTCGATCGCGTTCTGGGATCCGATATCCAATGCACCGTTCAGAACTCCGGCATGCTCGGCGAATGCAAGCAGCTGAACCTGCCCGGCACCAACGTGCCCCTGCCCGTTATGACCGAGCAGGACAAAGAAGACCTTCTGTTCGGCATTCAGCAGGGCGTTGATTTCGTGGCCGCTTCGTTCGTAAGCTGCGGCGAAGACGTGCGCACCATTCGTGCTTTCCTCGCTGAAAACGGCGGTGAAAGCATTCGCATCGTGGCGAAAATCGAAAATGCGCATGCGGTAGATCACATCGAAGAAATCATTGAGGTTTCCGATGCCGTAATGGTTGCTCGCGGCGACCTGGGCGTCGAGGTTCCCTCTAACCAGGTTCCGCACCTGCAGAAGAAGATCATCAAAGCCTGCAACCGCGCCTACCGTCCGGTCATCACCGCCACGCAGATGCTCGATTCCATGATCCGCAACCCCCGCCCAACGCGTGCAGAGGTTGCCGACGTGGCAAACGCCATCTACGACGGCACCGATGCCGTTACCCTTTCCGGCGAAACCGCCATCGGCATGTACCCGGTTCCCGCGGTGCAGACCATGGCGCGCATTGCCGAAGCAAGCGAATCACACATCTACGATGAAGGCTCCATCCCTAACCGCAACACGGAGCAGAAGAGCATTTCCGCTGTTGTGGGCTTGGCTGCTGTAACCGCCGCAGAAAACGTGGGCGCTTGCTGCATCGTTACCCCTACGATGACCGGCCGCACGGCCCGCATCGTTTCCAATTACCGTCCGAAGATGCCCATCTATGCGGTAACCACTTCGGAAGAATACCGTCGCTCCTTGCAGCTGAACTGGGGCGTTACCCCGCTTTTAGGCAAGGTTGTTGGCGATGCCTCGTACGTTCTTGAGCAAGCTCGCAGCGTCGTTGTGAAAAAGAACTTCGTAAACAAAGGCGATATCTGCGTATTCACTTTGGGAGACCGCACCACTTCTCCCTGCATCGGCCAAACGGGCGACGCCGTAAGCTTCGATCCAACCGCGCCTTCGCCGCGCCCCACCAACGTGATGCAAATCGTGCAGATCGGCGTTGATGCAGAGGGGGACAACTAATGGAAATCAAAACCAACTGCTATGCCGCTGTTGATATCGGTGCTTCTTCCGGCCGCGTGGTAATCGGCGAGGTCACCCCGCAGGACACCATCGAGCTTACCGAGATCCATCGCTTCGACAACATCCAAAAACGCTCCGGCGGTCACGACTGCTGGGACGTGGATATGCTGTTCCGCGAAACCGTTGCCGGCTTGGCGAAATGCAAAGAAGCAGGCTATGCGCCCAAAACCGTGGGTATCGACACCTGGGCGGTCGACTTCGTGCTGCTCGACGCCGAAGACAACATGCTCGGCGATGCGGTTGCCTACCGCGATGAGCGCACCAGCGGCATGTACGCTGTGGCCGACGCTATCGTTTCGCCCGATGAGGTATATCGCCGCACGGGCATTCAGCGTCAGCCGTTCAACACCATCTATCAGCTGCTAGCGCTCCAGCGTGAGCACCCCGAGCAGATCGAAAACGCTGAAACGTTTTTGATGATCCCCGACTACCTGGCCTTCCTGCTAACCGGCACCAAGGCCAACGAATACACCAACGCTTCCACCACATGCCTGATGAACGCACGCACCCAGCAGTGGGATGAAACCATCTTGGAGGCATTCGACATTCCGCGCAGCATATTCTGCGACGTGGTTATGCCCGGCACCGATTTGGGTGCCGTCACCGCTGAAATCGAAGAGAAGATCGGCTACTCCACGCATATCATCGCGCCTGCCACGCATGACACGGGCAGCGCTTACCTGGCTGTTCCCGCGCGCGACGCCGATGCGGTGTTCCTTTCTTCGGGCACCTGGAGCTTGCTGGGCGTTGAAAACGAAGGCCCCATCACCTCAGATGCCTCCCGTTTCCAGAACTTCACCAACGAAGGCGGCTTTGAACTGCGCTTCCGCTTCTTGAAGAACATCATGGGCCTGTGGATGATCCAGTCTATTCGCCGCGAGCTGAACGGCGTTTCCTACGTAGAGGGAAAAGACACCCATCAACAAGCCGGTGAAGATGAGCTGCCCCCCTTCACGCATGAGGCAATCGAGTGGGGCTTCCCCGACCTCATTGCCCACGCAAAAGAGGCAGACAGCTTCGAAGCCCACGTGAACGTGAACGACGACCGCTTCCTGGCGCCTGATTCCATGATCGACGAGATTCGCCGCGCCTGCTTCGAAACCGGGCAGGACGTGCCCCAAACCGTCGGTCAGCTTATGCGCTGCGTATATGTAAGCCTTTCCTCCTGCTATGCGGAATCCATTGCAGAAATGGCATCGCTTACCGGACGCACCTACACTTCCATCAACATCGTTGGCGGCGGCTGCCAAGATGCATATCTGAACGAACTCACCACCCGCGCATGCGGCATTCCCGTGTTCGCCGGTCCAGTTGAGGGAACAAGCTTGGGCAACCTTGCCGTGCAGATGATCGCCGATGGCGCATTCCCCGACCTCCAAAGCGTCCGCGACGCTATCGCAACGTCATTCGACGTGAAGCGATTCGAATAACAGCAACCAACCTTTTAGGTACAGATAAGGAGCATTCATGACCACTATGTACGAATTGGCGCGCGAAGCGTATGCCAAGCAGGGTATCGACACCGAGGCAGTGATCGAAACCCTGGCAAACAAGGCCATCTCCATGCACTGCTGGCAGGGCGACGATGTTGTCGGCTTCGATCAGGGCGACGATAACGCAGCTTCCGGTGGCATCATGACCACGGGCAACTACCCTGGCCGCGCCGCCACCCCCGAACAGCTCATGGCCGACTTCGAGAAGGCAGCAAGCCTGATCCCCGGCAAGAAGCGCATCAACCTGCACGCGAGCTACGCCATCTTCACCGAGGAAAACCCCTGGGTTGATCGCGACAAGCTCGAGTACAAGCACTTCGAGCCTTGGGTAACCTGGGCAAAGAAGAACGGCTTCGGCATCGACTTCAACCCCACCTTGTTCAGCCACCCGCTGGTAAAGGAAGGCCTTACCGTTTCCAGCCCCGAAAAAGAAGTGCGCGATTTCTGGATCCGTCACTGCATCGCCTGCCGCCAGATCGCAGAGCGCATCGGCGAGGAAATGGACGATATGGTCCTGAACAACTTCTGGATTCCCGACGGCTTGAAGGACTACGCCGCTGACGCCTATGGTCTGCGTGCACGCCTGAAGGACTCTCTCGACGAAATCTATTCCTTCGAGACCCCGCATGTCATCGATGCGGTTGAGCAGAAGGTATTCGGCATCGGTGTTGAGGGCTTCACCACCGGCAACCAGGAGTTCTACGTATCCTACGCTGCCAAGAAAGGCGGCAACCATGTAGTGCTTATCGATGCGGGCCACTTCAACCCCATGGAAAGCATTTCCGACAAGCTGCCCAGCCTGCTGCAGTTCTTCCCCTACGTGCCGCTTCACGTTACCCGCTCTATGCATTGGGACTCCGACCACGTTGTTCTGTTCGAGGATTCCATCAAGGACATCGCTGCTGAGGTTGTTCGCTGCCCCGAGGGCATGGACAAGGTCCTTATCGGCATGGACTTCTTCGATGCTTCCATCAACCGCATCGGCGCTTGGGCTACCGGCATGCGTGCCATGGAAAAGTGCCTGCTGTTCGAACTGCTGCAGCCCTGGGATCGCTTGAAGGAGCTGCAGGACACCTACCAGTTCTCTGAGAAGATGATCGTTACCGAGCAGTTCAAGACCATGCCTTGGACCGCGGTTTGGGACGAGTACTGCGCACGTCAGGGCGTAGTTGCTGAAGATCAGCTGTGGGACGAGGTTAAGGCCTACGAAGATGAGGTGCTCTCCAAGCGCCAGTAAGCCTGGGCATTTTTTCAGCGCCCCTCCTCTCGAGGGGCGCTTTCTGCGCCCAGAAGGCAAGGCAGAATCCCTTGTCGGGATCATCCGAAGCCGAGGAGGCCGTGGCCGGAAGTATCCTGCGCCAAGGGGGCCATTGCCGAGGCTCATCGGACACCGGAAGGCCTTCGCCAGAAGCATCTGATACCGGGTTTCAACTCCGCAAACACAAGTCGAATGCGCTTCGAAAAGGCCACTTGCCCGAGCGGCTTTTCCGAAACCGATCATTCGGTATTTCAGAACGAAAGGACAATGATGGACATTATCGACAGTGCTATGGACACGCTTAAAAGCGGCGTTTCCGCAGCTCGCGGCGCAGTTTCTGGCGTTGCCGTCGAGCAGCTGGGCTTCGTGCGCGGCTTTCGCCGTCTGTGCGACGACGGTTGGCAGCAGGGTTGGCACGAGCGCAATGGCGGCAACCTTACCTACCGCATGAAGGAAGAGGAGGTAGAGCAGGCTCGCCCCTTCTTCAACGCAAACCCCGGCGAGTGGGTGAACATGGGCGTACAGGCCGATAGCCTGCGCGGCGCGTTCTTCCTCACCACTGGTTCTGGCCGCTACATGCGCAACGTTATGAGCGACCCTTCCCACAACATCGGCATCGTTGAAATCAACGACGCTGGAGATTCTTGGCGCATCGTTTGGGGCCTGACCGATGGCGGCAAGCCCACCTCCGAATTCCCCACGCATTTCATGAACCATGCGGTGCGCATGGAGGCGACCAACAACGAGTGCCGCGTGATTTACCACGCCCACCCCATCAACGTCATCGCCATGACGTTCGTGTGCCCACTTGATGCGCGCTACTTCACCCGTGCGCTGTGGAAGGCCATGACCGAATGCATCGTGGTATTCCCCTCCGGCGTTGGCGTTGTGCCTTGGATGGTTCCTGGTGGCGCCGAGATTGCAAAGGCAACCTCCGAGCTTATGAAGAAGTACGAGGCAGCCGTTTGGGCCCAGCACGGCCTGTTCGTTTCCGGCCCCGATTTCGATACCACCTTCGGCCTGATGCACACCATCGAAAAGGCTGCTGATGTATATCGTCGCGCTCGCCAGATGAATGGCGGCTCCGACGAGTTCATGAACACCATTTCCGACGAGGGCCTGCGCCAGATCGGCATCGATTTCGGCCTTACCGTCAACGATGAGTTCCTGGACTAAGGCGGCACTTCGATGACTATCCGCAAAACCGCTGATGGACGCACTATTTCCGGCTTTAAGATGAAGCTCTACCCGGGCTTTGCCGAAGAGTATGAAAAACGTCACAACGAACTGTGGCCCGAAATGGCCGACATGCTCCACGAATACGGTGGGCACAACTACTCCATTTTCATCGACGAGGAAACCAATATCCTCTTCGGATATATCGAGCTTGACGACCCCGAACGCTATGCCGAGTCCGCCAAGACCGATATTTGCAAGAAATGGTGGGATTTCATGGCAAGCGTCATGGAAACGAACGCAGACAATTCGCCCGTTTCCGTAGACCTGCCCTGCGCATTCCACCTCGACTAGAAAGGTAAAGCATTGGCGCTTTCCCAAGAACGCAAGGGAACCATGGCGGTTTCCCTGACCAACTTCCTTGACTCTGGCTGCATCGTAGCCAGCAGCCTCGCCCTTACCGCTTGGGCTGCTGCATTCAACTTCGGCTCCGCTTGGACCGCAATTCTGGGCGCTATCGGCGCAAACGCCTTCGGCGCAGCTGTCGGCGCGCTGATCGGCGGCTTCCTAACCGACAAGTTCGGCCGTACTACTATTTATAAGTACAACCTGCTGGTTTACGCTGCTGGTGTATTCATCGCCATGGTTGCTGTGAACCTGCCCATGGTTGTTGTAGGTGTTGTGCTCTCCGGCCTTTCCGTAGGCGCTGGCGTTCCCGCTTCTTGGAGCTATATCTCCGAAACGTCTACCTCCACGAAGCGTGCTTCCAACATCGGCATCAGCCAGTTCGCATGGAGCTGCGGCCCTGCCATCATCTTCATCCTTTCGCTGATCATGAGCTTCATCATTCCCGGCTTCGAATCTGATGGAACCACCCTGCTCCCCGCAGGCACCTACGGTCCGTTCGACGGCATGCTGGCAACCCGCCTGCTGTTCCTGGTTCTGTTCATCGTTGCCCTTATCGCATGGAACCTTCAGCGTCAGCTGCAGGAATCTGCCGACTGGGCCGAAAAGAACGCTGCTGCCACCGAGAAGCAGTCCTTCGGCAAGATGATGGCAAACGCTCTGAAGAACCCCGTGAACGTAAAGACCATCATCTTCCTGGTTGCCGTGTACCTGACCTGGAACCTGGCTGCAGGCACGAACGGCCAATTTATGCCGTACCTCTATGCTGCCGCAGGCAACATCGACGCAACCGGCCAGAGCCTCCTGGGCGTTGTTCAGTGGGTGCTGGTTGCCGTCTGCTCGCTGGCAATCTTCAGCCGTTTCGGCGACGTTATTTCCCACCGCGTGCTGTTCGGCGCCTCCGCACTGCTGGCGCTGCTGTCCTGGGTTGCTATTGCCGTATTCGGCCTTGCCATCCAGAGCGGCGACACCGAATCCATGGGCTGGGTTCTTTGGGTATACGTAATCTTGTGGGGCATTTCCGCTGGTTTCTCCGCTCAGTGCTTCTACGCTCTGTGGGGTACCGAGCTGTTCCCCACGCAGTATCGCGGCGGCGCTCAGGGCATCATGTTCTTCTTGGTTCGTGGCGCTTTGGGCATTTGGTCGCTCGTAGGCGTTGGTGCCATCATGGGCGACATCTCCACGAACCCCGCCGGCTTCTTCCCTGCAGCTGTTATCATGTGCGTCGTTCTTCTTATTTCCCTGGTTGTAGGCGTTATCTGGTGCCCCAAGACCCAGGGCAAGACGCTCGACCAGATCACCGAAGAGCGCTACGGCAAGGTCGAGTAGCTCTTCATCGCGGCATTGCCGCACATTTTGCATAGCGCACGAAATGGACGCCCTAGGGCGTCCATTTTTTATTGGCGCAATTACGAAGCCCCAGAAAAAGGCAGGCTCTCCTTTTCACATGGAAATAAAGGTGTCGTTAACGGCAATGTGACCACCGAAGTGGAAAGCAGCGTTAACCGCCATGCGACCATCGAAGACAAAGGCGCCGTTAACCGCCATGTAGCCATCGAAGACGAAAGCAGCGTATGCATTTCTGGATCCATCGCCAATGAACCCATCAAGCAGCTGGGCCTCAAGGAAGGCGGGAAGTCTGGGGCCCGCAGCGCGAGCTGTTGCCCTGCTCGCCGAAATGGGAGAGGACCAAGCAGCGCTGAGCGCCGGCAAGATCTTCGCCCCATGCATGATTCCAGGGGTCTCGACACGAAAAGACCGTCTCCCCGGCAAGATTCACGCGCTATGTATCCGAAATCGCCCGATTGCACCCCGAAACGAATGCACAGGACGAAGATTTTGCCATCTTCAGCGCGAAAAGCATGCATTTCGCGCGAACGTTGCCAGGAAGACTGCCTTTTTTGCGCAATCGGCGAGAAGAGGATACATGCGACACGATTCTTGTCACATCGGCGAAAACAACCTTAAAGATGGGCATAGCGAAGTAATGGGCAGACGGAGCATCGGCCCGAAGGAAGATCCCAGAGCAGCAGCCAAATCGCCCAGTGCCAAAGCGACACTCACAAGACCATCGTCCTTGACGGCCCGAAGCAACACGCAAATCAGCCTAAGACCAAGGCAGCCCCGCGAGAGCGTCGGTTCTCGCGGCTGAAGCAACACAAGAATCAGCTCAGCACCAAGGATCCTTTGAGAAAAGCTGCTTGCGCAAACCCGCTCGACGCTCATCGATGTCGGCATAGGCAACCCTGATTCGTTTGCCCATAAGGCTCGCCGCGGAATGGGCAATAGCGTCGAACTTCACGTTGTCAGCGACGTGCGCACGGGTAACAGCAAGAACCTCAATTCCCGCAGCTTTGAGATTGTTGATGCGTGACGCATCCCGCTCCACGGCAAGCTCGTTCACATGGAATTCCCGGCTGTTATATTCGATGGCAACGTTTTGCTCGGACCAATACAGATCACAGTGGTATTCGCGATAAGTGGCTCGCTTACCGTGCTTTGCAGGGATCAGCACCTTAGCATTCATCTCCGGCATACCCAACCCATAGCCGCCATAGCTAGCGGGCAAGCCCAGCAAAAGCGCCAAGCATGTTTCCATCGGCGATGCTGAACCGCTGCGAACATAACGTACGGCTGTTTTAGCCTTTCGGGGCGCTTTGCCGGGCATTTTGTCTATAAAGCGACTGATTGCCTCTGGGCTTGAAAGGGGCTGAGCGGACTGGAACCCAATGGGGCTTGAAGAATCCATCCGATAAGTTCCGCATAGCTCAAAGCCTAATTTGATTAGGTCGATTACGCTACACGACCGAGCAAGCTGCACAAAACAAAATTCAGGATTGCTCAAATAGATCCCATTCTCAAACAAAAGAAAGCAAGACGTCCTGTCGGGAAGCTTCCAAATGTTGCTATGAAACTGCTTGGCTTGGCTTCTTGTTTTTCCCGACGAGACAACAACTTCCAACGGACGAGGGAGCGTTGCGAGAGGAGAGCTTTCCCTGAATGATTTCGGCAACGTCGGAATATCCCTGGAAGAAGGCGTCGCCCGCGCCGCCCGAATGCCTTCAAAATCCTCGAGCGAGCGAAGCAGCCTAACTGCACTTGAATGTCCAATGAAAAGCACCATGGGGAAACCCTATCGGTCGAACCTTAAATAGATGCGAAAGCGTTCACAAAAAAGTAATGGAGTCATGAGAACGCCGAACACAGCACCCGACATTGCCCTCGAAGTGCCTCCGTTTCTTCGGCAACAAGACGCGGGAGGAAGCTCGCCCCCCCTATCTACAACTGCAATTTCGAAAAGGTGGCTTGGACAATCCCGCAACGGCCAGAAACCCATACTGCCCAACAAGCTATCCAAAAATGCGCTTGTCCAGGGATGCGCTCGGTGCTAACCAGTGTTTCGCCAGGCACTCGACTGGGACCGTGGCGGCACATACCGAGCGCGGACCTCAGGGGGGGGCAATCCCCATGGCAAGAATCATGCGCCATGCATGATTTCGGGCATCTCGACGCGAAAAGCGGTCCTTGACGGCAAGATTTCCGCGCCACGCATTCCGAATCGCCTGATTGCACCTGGAAATGGACGCATGAGGCGAGGATCTTGCCATCACTATCTCGAAAAGCATACATAAGGCGAAGATGTTGCCAGGAAGGGGGCTTATTGCCAGCATTCGGCGAAAAGGGAATGCATACGGTGCGATTCTTGCCAGCCGAAATCGCAATGCCCAGAAAGTGGGGGGATAGCAGGCAGCAACCACATTGAATATTTATGGTCATGCAATCAAGAATCCGAACAGGAAAGCCGCAGATGCGTTCGGCGAAATCCTCAACGCTATAAGCACCTGACTTTTCGGAATTGTCTCCAGATTGTCCCCAGGTGCCTATTTGTGAACACAAGAAAACAAAAAAGTCGCTAGCAAAAAGCTAGCGACTAGGCATTTTGGATGGTGCGCCGTGAGGGATTCGAACCCCCGACGTACTGATTCGTAGTCAGTCCCTCTATCCAGCTGAGGTAACGGCGCGTTTCGCAACGAAAATTAGTATCCTCGTTTGGCCCATGTTCGTCAACACTTTTCTTTGAATGTGAAGGAATTATGAACCGCAAGCCCATTTCGCCTGGTAAATGTTCCTTTTGCCGAAATAGGTCAGTTCTAGCGAGCTAAAAACAATTGTCGCACGCCATCCGCCGGCACCACCAGTCCCCGCGCGCCATCCGCAGGCCACCTGCCGGCTTCCGCCCACGATCCGTTGGCACTTCCGCGGACCATCTGCGGGCACCCCGCGCGCCATCTGCGGGCACCCCGCGCGCCACCCCCCCCAACCTCCGCACGCTATCCGCATGCCCTCCGCGCGAGCCGCCAAAATGAGCAACCGTCTTCAGACCCGCAAAATCATGCACCCTCAAAAATGCCTTCCGCGAATTGTTAACTGCCCTTTGCAGACAAAACCCGTTTTTTACTTTCTTTTCACCTCTAAAACGCCCCGCACGCACCGCATTCGCGTAAAATCAAGTTTGCTGCGTTTAGGGCGCTCTTGCCTTGCGCTGCCATTTACACATTTAGGAAAGGACATTACTTGAAGGTTCGAAAATCGAAACCTCACAGTAATTAGCCTTCGGCCTCTGCATTTCACGTCCGTCATGTAGTGGTCGAAGGACGACTGCGACATGAGCGGATTGCGCCTGTCGGTATTGCTGTGCGCTGCGCAGCTGAACTGCCCGCACAACAACGCTGACACGTGGCAGCAATCCCAAGGGAGAATTGCATGCTCTATCTATCTCAAATGCTCGGCGAACCCGTCGTTGATGCAAATGGCGAAAAGATCGGCTCCGTATCCGACCTGGCCATCCAAACCGGCGAAGTGTTCCCCCGCATCACCAGCCTGGCATTCCTGGGCCCTGGCAAAACGCCTTTCATGATCTCTTGGCGTAAATACGTGGACAGCTTCGATGAAGACGAAGGGATTCGCCTGAAAGTTGATCGCACCGCCATCCGCTTCAGCTACCTCCAGCCCGCCGAAGTGCTTCTTGCACGCGACCTGCTCGACAGGCAGATCGTAGACACGCAGGGCATGAAGGTCGTGCGCGTAAACGACTTGAAGCTCTCCGTTTCCGGAACGCAATTGCGCCTTCTCGGTGCAGAAGTTGGCGTTCGCGGCATTCTGCGCGGCTTGGCTCCGTGGGTGGAAAAGACTGCCTGCGGCATCGCCAAGGCATTCGGCAAAAGCATCGACGAGCGCATCATCGCGTGGAACTACATGGAACTGCTCGACCGCGACCTTTCCAAGGTGCAGCTCTCCGTCAGCCATACGCGTTTGGAAGAACTGCATCCCGCCGACGTGGCAGATATCTTGGAGCAGCTCGATCCGAAGCAACGCGCCAATGTGTTCCAGCACTTAGATGACGCGCAAGCCGGCGACGCCATTTCGGAAATGGAAGACGAATTCCAGGCCGACATCATCGAGGGCCTGGACGAAAAGCGCGCATCCCGCCTGCTGCGCGACATGGATCCTGACGACGCCGCCGACATCGTGGGCGACTTGCCCTACGAGAAAGCCGAAACGCTGCTCCGCCTGATGGGCGTCGACAACGCCGCAGAGATCCGCAAGCTGCTGGGATACAAGGAAGACACCGCTGGCGGTCTGATGACCACGCAGTTTGTAGCAATGCACACCTCCGACACCGTGCAGGAAACCACTGAAGTTCTTCGCGGCTTGGACGAAGACCACCCCACGGTGAACTACGTGTACGTGCTGGATGAATACGACAAGCTTGTGGGCGTGCTTTCGCTCCGCACCTTGGTGCTCGCAAAAGACAATACTCCACTTTCCGACATCATGTTCGATGAGCTCATCACTTCGCTGCCCGAAGAACCCGAAGATGAAGTTGCAGCCGATATCTCCAAGTACGATCTGATGGCCATGCCCGTCGTCGACGAGAACGGACAGATGCTGGGCATCGTCACCGTCGACGACGCAATGGAGGTCATCGAAGACAACGTGGAGGAAGGCCGCACACGCTGGGCATGGGGGCAGTTCGCCATCACACTTGCTGTGTTTATCGTACTGATGATTCCCTATACCTTCTTTGTCCTCCGCATGTTCGGACACAACTAGGATCGAGGCTTTTACATGACACTTAAGGAAAGTACAGCGCAGGACACCGCCCTGGCAGCCAAGGCTTCCCCGCAAGTTCCTGATCAGGGTGGCGACAACGACGGCAAGAAGCAGCACTCGAAAGCATTCCTGGTGCTGGCCGCTATGGGCCCTGGTATCGTAACCGCCATGGCGGGCAACGACGCCGGCGGCATTTCAACCTATTCCACCGTAGGCGCGAAGTTCGGTTACATGACGCTGTGGATCATTCCCGTCATGTGCATTTTGCTTATCGTGGTGCAAACCACGGCAACGCGCATGGGCGCTGTTACCGGCAAGGGATTTTCGGCGTTGATCCGCGAGAGCTTCGGCATCCGTCTTACGGCACTTGCCATGTTGGCGCTGCTTATCGGCAACGTTGCCACCACCTTTTCAGAATTCGCAGGCGTAGCCTCCGGCATGGAAATGTTCGGGGTGCCGCGCTGGATATCAGTCCCCGTTGCCGCGGCCGCCGTTTGGGGGCTTATCGTGGGGGGCAGCTATAAACGCGTGCAGAACATCTTCCTGGTGCTTTCATGCGTATTCGCCACCTACATCGTCGCGGCCTTCTTGGCGCAACCCGATTGGAATGAAACCTTCCAGCACACCCTGGTGCCAGCAGCAAGTTCGGATTTGAGCTTCCTTTCGCTTACTGTTGCGATGGTTGGTACTACCATCGCCCCTTGGATGATGTTCTTCGCCCAGAGCAACGTGGTTGAAAAGGGCGTGCGCGTACGCGATCTTCCCTATCAGCGCATCGACGCAGTAACTGGTGCTGTGGTGGGCTGTATCGTGGCATGGTTCATCATCGTAACCACTGGCACCGTGCTGTTCCCGCAGGGCATCGAAGTAGAAAGCGCCGAAGCGGCTGCAGCTGCGCTCGAACCTTTCGCGGGCCAATACGCCAAAGCGCTGTTCGCCATCGGCCTCGTAGCCGCCAGTTTGCTGGCCGCATGCGTTCTGCCCCTTACCACCGCTTTCGTTATCTGCGAGGCATTCGGCTGGGAGGCGGGAGTTTCGTTCACCTGGAAAGAAGCGCCCCTCTTCAAGGGCATCTTTACGTTCGTCATCGTCGTTTCTGCAGTGGTTATTCTTATTCCCAACATCGACTTAATGGGAATCATGCTCACTGCGCAGTTTGTAAACGGCGTCATTTTGCCCGTATTGCTGGTGTTCATGGCCATCATCTGCACCGACAAACACGTTATGGGCAAATACGCGGTGGGTAAATTCACCCGCATAATCCTATGTTTCACTATCGTGGTGGTGGGCATTCTTTCCGCCATTTGCTTGGTTATGCAGGTGCTTGGAATCGGCTGATCCAGCGCTGACGTTGTGCCTCGCAGGAGGCACGTGACGACGGTAACGGGTAATGGCGCGCTGCGCAGCTGGCGCCATTACCGATCTTGTGCACTCAGCCAAACCAACCACTAGCTGGCCCCGCAAACGCGATGGAGTCCTGGGCGCACCTTGGCGCTTCAGCCGACACCGCTGGTAATCAGCGCCCCCCAAGCCAGCTCTTCGCATCCAGCTCCCTACGCGCACGGCCTATAGGAACGGTTTTTGTTTCCATAAGAAGAAACCAAACCATGAAAACGCCCCTGTTGCGCAATAATGGATCAGCAGGAAAAGCAAAGAAAGGATCATGCCGAAGGCAAGCGTCAGAATCCACGCCACATTCCTTCGGAAGGCACCATGGAATCGAAGCCCAAAGCACATCTTTTCGCATTTGCCGTTATGGCGTTATTCATTTTCGTGTTTTTGGGCAGCGAATACCACTTCGACATCGCCTACGGCGAACTCGCCGGCCCCGATTCGGTGGTTGGCGCACAAGCATCCATCCTCGCCGCAAGCGCCATAGGGCTTGTGGGCTATTCGTTAGTGAATCGAACGGCCGCTGCGAAGCATCGAAGCATTCTTGCCGGCATGCTGGGCGCTGCTTCCGCCCTGCTCGTTATCGCAACACAGCTAACCCAAAACGCCAGTGCCCTGCTATCGCTGGGATGCTTGCTGTTCCTGATTTTGGGCATGCTGGGAAATGCCACCTACTTTTCTGTTGCCCTAACCCACTTTGCCAGCAGATCTCTTTCCCGCCTGGTGGGCACTTCATACGCCGCGGGCTTGCTGGCTCAATTCCTGCTCCATTCTCTGGCGCCGAACAGCATCGTCGAAGCCGCAATTATCGGCGTTTCAGCTATTGCGCTTGGCTTCGTGCTTGCAGCCCGCCGCAACGTGCTGCATGTAATCCCCGTCGAAGGAACACTGCCCGAAGAAGACCAGCGAACCGCCGACGAACGCGCCGCTCTCAAAGAAGCAATTCTGCTGCTGGTTTGCGTATCACTGATTGCCTGCGTTTTCAGCACGCTCGACAATGTGGTTACCCTAGCGAACGCGCAAGGCACGTTCGATCTATCCACCTGGCCTCGTCTGCTTCTTGCCGCTAGCGCTATAGCAGCTGGCTTTGCGTTCGACCTCACTAATCACCGCTATTCCACCATCACCATGCTGTGCGTAGCCATGCTTTCCCTGGTATCCGGCCTCGCCATCCAGACCGACTCCGAAGTGCTTCTTGGCTTGGTGATTTTTTATCTTTCATCAGGCTTTTTCGTGGTGTTCTTCACTTCATCGTTTTTACGTATTGCTATGCGCTGCGCCAATCCGTCGCTCTGGGCAGGCATGGGGCGCGCTGCCAATAATGTCTGCGCCTCACTCGTGGCAATACCCTCCATGGCGTTGATTTCATCAGGCGATATCATGCTTATCTCATCGATAGCCATCGCACTGGCTATGGCCACCCTCCTCGTTGCTCACGCGCTCGAAAACGTGCGTCGCACCGCGCGGCATAAGGCAGAAATCGAAGCTCTGAAGCTTGCCGAACTCACCGCCGCACAAGCAACGAACCCCAAGCCCGAAACGGCAGTTGAAACCGAGGTCCCCATCGAAGAAAGCACTCCCGACAGCCATCTTGCAGCATTTTCGGAACGATACAGCCTAACCCCGCGCGAACGCGACGTTCTTTCCGCGGTATGCTCAAGCGAAGAAACGCTCCAATGCATCGCCGACGACATGGGAATATCCCTTCGCGCCCTGCAGAAGCATCTGACCTCCATCTACCGCAAATCAGATACGCAATCACGTGCTGGACTCTGTTCCGCTGCCCTTACCGAGTCCCTTGAGCGCTAGCGAGCACAACCACCACCCGGGCCACACCCCGACCGCCGCCTTTCCTTTTGCGACTTCCGCCAACACGCTCCCTATTGCGCCCACCAGGCGCACATTCGCCAATACGTTTCTTCTATCGCACCCACCAAGCGTACAATGCGCGGTATGAGCACCAATAGCAAACATACCCCCACCCTCAGCAGCGAAACCCCCTCAGAAGCCCGCAACCGGCTAAGAGCCCAGGCGAAGAAAGCACGCTCCGCCCTTGCGCCTAAAGTGCGCGCAAGCAAAAGCGAACAGATCTGTGCAGAATTAAGCCGGCGCCTTGACGCCCTGATGGCTGAAATGCCCCGAGAAAAACCCACAGTCGGTGTATACTCCGCATTCCCCTGGGAAGTTAGCCTGGCAAGCTTCATCGACTATGCCTACCTGCGGGGCTGCAACGTTGCCTTTCCCTGTATGATGCCCGATGCCCAAGGCGTCCCCGATGCTCCGGGGCGAGGCATGCGCGAACCAGGGTCAGACCCCAGCGCTCTGCACATCACTCAGCAAACCATGGAAATGCGCTTGGTTGGAGCCGAGGCATTCCACAACAACTGCGTGCCATTTCTGAACGATCCACTGAAGGAATACCACCATGACAGTCCCGAGCTTGCCGCCATGCCCTATATTGTTGCTAGCGAGCTTGCCTTCATCGTAGTTCCCGCTGTAGGGTTCGACGTAAACGGCAACCGCTTAGGATACGGGGCGGGCAACTACGACCGCTACCTTTGTCAACTTACTGATGCATGCCATGTTGTCGGTGTCGCCTTTGCCGAACAGAGGGTTGCCCCCATCCCGGCAGAAAGCCACGACATCCCCCTTCCCTTCGTTACCGCTTAAGGGCAAGTTTCGCTTTGAGGCGGCTCAGGCGAGTACCCCGAGATGCTGAACAGCCAGCAAAAAGAACGACTCCCCACTTACGCCCGCGTTGTTTCATTTCCTTTACATACACTTTCACCTGCATGAAAGCGCACTACAATGGGGGAAACGCAACGTAGAAGGGTTAATCATGAACACGAAAACCGAACGGAACTGGCAGCTTATCGTAGCTGGCATATTGTTTATCATCTTCGGCTTGGTATGCGCATTCTTCCCAGGCCTCACCCTTGCATCCATCGCGTTTATCGTTGGTGCCGCCTTTGTGGTTTCCGGCGTTGTCAATATCGCAACGTTCATTCGCGATCGTGATCTTCTGGGCTTTTCTGGATGGATCCTGGCCTACGGCATCCTTGACGTGCTCATTGGAGCCATGTTTGTAATCCACCCCTTTGCCTTTGCCGCAGTGCTGCCTTGGGTTATCGGCGCATTCGTCTTGGTCTTCGGCATTTATGAAGTTGTGACAACCTTCATGGTCAAGCGCGCAGGCCTTCCCCTTTGGGGTTGGATGCTGTTCTCGGGCGTCGTTTCCATCGTTATCGGATTCATGTTCTTCTCCATTCCCGAAATGCTCGCACTGTTCATCGCCCTGTTCGCGCTTCTTCGAGGCGTGGATCTTATTGTTGTGGGGGCGAATGCAGGAAAGTACTTCCTGTAACCGACCGCATTTACGCACCGCCCACCCGTTACGCCCTCCTTCGCTCATAAATGCAACACCGCGGCAACGAAGCTAGCCTATAATCGGCACAGTTGAAAAAGCGCATGCAAGGCTGCGCTGGAAATGCATCATGCGCGGCTTCGCTAGCCGCCGCCTTCCCAGCGCAGCATCGCCTGCGCCCTATTTGCAGTAAGGAGACTGTACATGGAAGGCTTTGAGCTTCTTTCCACCGGTGCTTGGTCTATCCTGCCGCCGCTTCTGGCGCTAGGCCTCGCCCTTATTACCAAGGAGGTGTATTCCTCCCTGCTGGTTGGCGTGTTCTCGGGCCTTATTATTTACGAGTTCTGCCTTGAAGGCGTCGGCTTCAACCAGCTCATCACCGCATTTACGCTTATTCCTCAGGTTATGGCGGAGCAAATCTCATCGAACGCGGCGCTTATCTTGTTCTTAGCGTTACTGGGCGCGTTAGTCGTCATCATCGCCATTGCTGGTGGTTCGCGCGCATACGCCGAATGGGCCGCAAAGCATATCAAGAGCGCACGCATGGCAACTGTTATGACGGCCCTTCTGGGTATCGTGGTATTCGTTGACGACTACTTCAATTGCCTCACCGTTGGTGCCGTTATGCGCCCCGTAACCGACAAGTTCCGCATCAGCCATGAAAAACTAGCATGGATCATCGACTCCACCGCTGCCCCGGTGTGCATCATCGCCCCCGTTTCCTCGTGGGCAGTTGCTATGGGTGGCTACATGGGCGAAAACGGCTTCAACACGTTCGTTGCCTCCATTCCGTACAACCTCTACGCGCTGGTAACCATCGTGTTCGTGTTCGCTATGTGCGGCTTCGGCAAAGACTTTTTCAGCATGGGCAAGGCTCAGCGTGACTGCGACGCTCATACCTACAGCCCCATTCCGCCTCATGCCTCAGCCCTGGAAACGGTATCCAAGGCGGGCGTTCCCAGCAATCCCGATGCCGTCGAAACCGTAATCACCGAGCAGTCCGACCTGGAAGGCGCCACGAAGGCGGTCGAGCAGTTCAAGGGTTTGGATGTCTCCCCCAACGGCAAGGTGTTCGACCTGGTAATCCCTATCGTAGTGCTTATCGTGTTCTCCATCACGGGCATGCTGTATGTTGGCGGCTTCTTTGAAGGCGTAGACTTCGCAACCGCCGTTGGCGAAAACCCCATCGGCGGACTGTGCATCGGTGCCGCTGTGGCATTGGTGGTCGCCGCATGCATGTTCCTACCCCGCAAGCTCACCACTCTGGTTGGCTTCACCGAAGGCGCTTCCGAAGGCGTTCGTTCTATGGTGGGCGCCATCATGATCCTCGTCTTGGCCTGGAGCTTGGGCGGCGCCTGCCGTTACATGCTGGGTACGGGCGAATTCGTTTCCAACTTCCTTACCACCATGGGCTTTGAGCTTTCGTTCCTGCCTGCCGTCATCTTCGTGGTTTCCGGCTTCATCGGGTTCGCCATGGGCACTTCTTGGGGCACCGCCGCTTTGATCCTGCCCATCGTTTTGGGAGTATTCCCCGAAAGCGACCCGCTGTTCCTGGTTACCATCGGCGCAACGCTCGCCGGCGCAGTATATGGCGACCACATCTCGCCCATCTCCGATACCACTATCCTTTCTTCCGCTGGTGCGGAATGTAACCACCTGCGCCACGTGGCAACCCAGTTGCCCTACGCTTCCCTGGTTGCCGTCATCTGCTTGTTTGGATATCTGGTTGCCGGCTTCACCGGCTCACCTTGGCCTTCGCTTATCGGCGGCATCGCTGTTGCCCTCGTTGTCGTTATTGCAACGCGCGTGTTCGGCAACAAGGAAGCTGCATAGAACCGCACCTTTGGCACCAAGAATGGCTGCCGAGCGCTTTGCACCTTCGACCCCAAGTAAGGCAGCGCATCGCGCAACCACGACGCCAAAAGCTACCGCGCGCATTGCGCTCCTGAGTTAAGGGTGGCAAGGCATATCGCACCAAAGCACGCCATGAAGGAGTCCTTCGGGACTCCTTCTCTTTTGCCCTGCAGCCCTTCTTTCTCCTCCTCTTTTTGTCCTATAGCCTCTTTCGCCCAGACAACAATAGAGGCCAAGTGCGTGGACTCACCATATAAGACCTCAGGCGATGCGCCCAGACAAAGTATGAGGGCAGATTATCTTGCTGTTTCAGGGAAAACTCCAAACAAGGCATGGCGAGAAACAAACATTTTGTACCCTCGGGCAACCAAAGAGCGACTTTCTGGCAGAATATCGCTGAAATGTACCCTCGGACAGCCTGTTTTGTCAGAAATGGCTTATTATGTACGCTTTAAACAGGGAAAGCGCTGTCGAAGGGTACATTTCGCGAATATCTCGCCAGAAAAGCCAGGCTTTCCTGCCCGAGAGTACAAAATATGCGAATCTTGCCATTATTTGGCGCCCATAGCCATTGCCGAAGCTTGGTTCCCAGCCGTCGCCGAAACTTGGCGCCCATAGCCATTGCCGAAGCTTGGCCCCCAGCCATCGCCGAAGAAAAACAGCAAACAAAAAGGCCCCGAGGGGCCTTTCGTTATTGTGCTTGTGGATGTATCGAACGAAAACGCTTAGCGCTCTTCGATAGGCTTGTAGACGCGAGCCTTCACGCCCGTCTTGTATGCAGGGCGGATAATGCGCTTGCCGCTTACCAGCTCCTCGAAGCGATGGGCTGCCCAACCAGCCATACGAGAGCAGGCAAACAGCGGAGTGATCATATCCTGCGGAATGCCCATCATGGAGTACACGAATCCAGAATACATATCAACGTTTGCGCACATATCCTTCTTGGTGCCCTTTTCCTGCAAGATTACTTCAGGGCTCAGGCGCTCGATGAGCTTAAGCAAATTCAGTTCTGCTTCAAACTCGGTACCCTTGGCAAGCCTTGTTGCAAAATCCTTGCAGATAACTGCACGCGGATCGGAAAGCGTGTATACCGCATGACCCATGCCGTAGATCAAGCCGGTGTGATCGTACGCCTGCTTGTTTACGATCTTGGCAATATAGGAAGCTACTTCGTCTTCGTCTTCCCAATTCTTAACGTTTTCCTTGATTTCCTTCTGCATAGCCAGAACCTTATGGTTTGCACCACCATGCTTACTGCCCTTCAAAGAACCGATGGCAGCCGCATAAGCAGCATACGGATCGGTATCGGCAGAAGAAAGAACACGGCAAGTGAAGGTTGAGTTGTTGCCGCCACCATGCTCAGCATGCAGAGACATCATGATGTCAAGCATACGTGCTTCTTCAGGAGTGAACTCGCGGTTAGGACGCAGCATGGAAAGGATGGTTTCGGAAGTGGATTGCCCCGGAATGAAGCGATGCATGATCATCGACTCATTGTAGAACGCAGCACGCTTGGCATAGTGGGCCAACACCATAATGCGCGGCAGTCGAGAGATGAGCGAGATTGCCGTGCTGATCTCGTGTTCGAAGGAACGCTCTTCCGCCTTTGGGTCGTCGGCATACAACATAAGAACCGAACGCTGCAGAAGGTTCATGATGTTGTGCGAAGGCGTGCTCATGATCTTCGAAGCGGTGAAGCCATCGGGCAAATTGCGCTGAGCATCAAGCGCTTCAACAAGCACATCGAGCTGGCTTGATGTGGGAAGCTCCCCCATAAGCAGCAGATACACGATTTCCTCAAAACCACGACGCTTGGTGGCATCGCCGCCAACAAGATCGTAGATGCTGTAACCACGGAAGGTGAGCTTGCCTTCGTCAGGCACCTTATCGCCTTCATTCATCAGGTAACCGTGTACGTTGGAAATATTCGTAACGCCCGCGATTACGCCAGAACCATCGCTGTTGCGCAAGCCGCGCTTTACGGGGTAACGCTCGTACAGTTCTGGATCGACGGCATTGACCTTTGCGATGTTGTCGTACAGGGAAAGCTTATGGTCTTCCATGGATATTCCTTTCAACTACGAGATTAGATAGTACACCCCGTTTACGCATCAAAATGCGAACTTTGGCGAACGATAACAAACTGGAAACAAACGGATTCTGTTATGCAACAAAAATTCTTTGTGTGATTAGTTCTAAAACAACGGGAGTCGAAAAGCAATAGACACGCCCCTGCGGGTCCACTTCTCCATTTTATGCCAGTAAAGACACGCTCTGATATTCAAAGCAGATACGGATTCGATAGTCGACAGCGCATTGCGTCGAGCATTTGTTGAAGCGGGGCGCGGCACGCATTTCGTCTTCTTTCAGGGAAATGCCGAGCGGCGCACCCCTTTGCGGCTCCGAGGGGGGGGCAGGCACCCCTGGGCAAGGGCCAAGCCGTTGAAAGGTGATCCCGCGATGCGGTTGCTCGGGCGGGAGCCCCTGCGCAGGGGCAAGTCCATCAGGGGGGGGGTGGCAAGATTCGTGCGCCGTGCATGATCTGGGGGCTTCGGACGGCGAAAACGCCCCTTGGCGGCAAGATGTTCGCGCGGTGCATTCCCCAACGGCGCTCTGCGGGGCTTTTTGGATACATGGCACGCATATCTTGCCAAAACTAGCTGTATCTGAATACATGCAGGCGATATGTTGCCGCCAAGGGGCGCTTTTCCCGTCCGAGGCCCCTTCATGAACGCATCAGGGCGATATGTTGCCATGGCCAGGCGCCGGATGATTGCCACCGAAGTTCATCGACGGCCTATCTCAGACTGCAATGGGGCACCGGGCAGCACACCCCTTTGCGGCTCCGGGAAAAGTCAGGCAGAGCACGCCTTTACAGTGCCGAAAAAAATTCCGAGAGCAAAGCCAGCATCCCACGCTGCAACCAGGCTGTTTGCCGACAAACCCTTGGGACTATAGTTATCCGCAATAGCTTGAATGCATCAATATAGAAGCGCAATGATAGAATCCAAGCAAGGATTGATACGTTTTTTAGCAGGAATACGAGTCCGGCCATCGGCTCGCCTTCGGCAAACTGCCGCAGTGCCGCCCTGGCACCCATTATTCAAGGAGAGAGAAGCCACCATGACGCAAGACATCAATGGCGCAACGCGTCTAATTTGCCTGTTCGGCGACCCCGTTGCACACAGCAAATCGCCCCACCTTCACAACCGAGCATTCGAACGCGCCGGGCTGAATTACGCTTATATGGCCTTCCGCGTTCCCGGCGAAGACATGAAGCAGGCAACCGACGCAATCCGCCTTCTGAATATGCGCGGCTGCAACCTTACCATGCCGAACAAGATTGCGGTTATCCCGTTCCTGGACAAGCTTGATCCCATCGCCGAGATGGTAGGCGCCGTCAACACCATCGTCAACGAAGACGGCGTTCTCACCGGATACAGCACCGATGGCTACGGCTTCATGAAGTCATTCGAAGAACACGGCGTCGATGCCAAAGGAAAGAAAATGGTCCTGATGGGCATGGGCGGCGCTGGAACCCCCATTGCCGCGCAGGCAGCACTCGACGGCGTAGGAGAAATCGTGGTATTCAGCCCCAGCACAGGCAAATCATGGGAGCGTGTTGCTGAAGAAGTTGCCCTCGTTGCCGAGAAAACTGGCTGCAAAATCAGCCGTCACGACGCAAACGATCTGGACGACTTGCGCGCACAGCTGGCCGACGCCGGTCTTCTGGCAAACGCCACTCCCATCGGCATGGGCAAGCTCGAAGGACGATCCCCCATTCCCGACGCATCGTTCTTGCATCCAGGCCTGGTAATCCAAGACGCTATTTACCAGCCAGCAGAAACCGAGCTACTGAAAATGGGCAAAGAAGCAGGCTGCACCACCATCAACGGCGAGGGAATGCTGTTCTTCCAGGGTGCCCGCGCCTTTGAGATCTGGACGGGCGTAGATTTCCCGCTCTCACCAGACGAAATGTAACAGGGCAAACAGCGCTACAATTAAACGGCGGCGTGCAATGGGGATTGCGCGACCGCCGTTTTCTTATATTCAGGGGCCTTGGGCCTTTCCGCCCAAGCAAAAAAGGAACTACCAGGAGGGACCATGGACTGGCAGGATGAATACGAGCGTAAGAAAATAACCGTAAACCAGGTATTCGAGCAGCATCTAACCGGCAACCAGAAAATCTATACGGGCGGCCTCCACGTACCAACCACCATAATCAATGCACTGATTAGCAGGGTTGCAGAAGGAGCGTTAACCGGCATCGACCTATACGGCAACTGGATGAACGGAGACATCACCTTCGCGGGACTCGATGTAACCCCCGAGCAGTTCCGCTACCACACCTACTTCGCCGGGCCCAACGAACGCACCGGCTTTGCCAACGGGTCAAAGTGTGTTGCGCACATTCCCGTTCATTTCTCGGACACCAATCGCATGCTGGAAGAAGTTGGGCTCGACTACGCCGTAGTCCAAATGACGCCGCCCGACGCTCAAGGCAATTGCAATATCGGCCCCTTAGGGTTCGAACAAGGCGCATTGCGTGGCGCAAAACATATAATTGCGCAGATCAACCCGCGCCTTCCCCGCGTATTCGGCGATTCGCACAACTACCACGTGAGCGCCATCGACGCCTTCGTGCTGCAAGAAGAGCAACTCGAAAACGTGCAGGTGCCCGCACCAACACCCGAAGAGGCCAAAGTTGCAGAATTCATTGTTGATCGCGTAAATGATGGCGACACCATTCAGCTGGGCATCGGCGGCATCATCAACGCTATCGCCGCAGGCTTGGAAAGCAAGCAGCATCTAGGCTGCTTCACCGAGATGTTCTCGGATGCCTTTGTCGAGCTGCAGCAAAAGGGCGTCATCGACAACTCGCGAAAGAACTTCATGCCAGGCGTTTCAGTTGCCGGTTATTCGACTGGCACGCAGCGTCTGTACGACTTCATCCACGAAAACCCCAGCATGTACTATTCCTCCTACGAAATGGTATGCAATCCCGCCTTCATCGCTAGGAACGACAACCTGGTTTCAGTGAACACCGCCGTAAGCATCGACCTTACCGGGCAAGTGTGCGCTGAAAGCATCGGCGCACGTCAGTACTCCGCAAGCGGCGGACAGTTCGACTTCGTGCGAGGTGTGAAAAACTCAAAGGGAGGTCGTGGCTTTATCGCTGTAACAAGCGTGGCGCACACCAAGAACGGTCCCGTTTCGAAAATCGTGCCCACTTTGGCATCAGGCAGTGCCATAACCAGCCTGCGCAACGATGTGCATTTCATCGCAACCGAATATGGCGTGGTCGACCTGCGCTGGGCCGACATCCCCACCCGCGCGCAGCGCCTTATCAGCATCGCGCATCCCGATTTCCGCGACGAGCTTACCCACGAAGCGAAGAAGCTCGGCTTCCTGTACTAGGAACGCTCTTTATCAGGAACACCCACTGCACCAAACCGCAGGTTCACTGCCAGACCGACCCCGCGAAGTACAAAAGGGCTGCCTGACGCCAGCATACACCCCTGTTTCCCGTACTGAAAACAGGGTTCGATGCGGCATCGAGGCAGCCCTTCACGGTTCTTATGCGGCAGCCCCCATGGATCGGCCGCTTTCGCGCACAGACAGTGCTCTTTCGCGGTGCTTTTTTACCGTGCGGTTTCGCGCTTGCGGTTTTCCGGCTGCAAGATCAGCACGGCAGCAACAACGGCGACAACTGCGAACAGGGCACCCACCGGTCCCGCCCACACAAAGCCAGGGCCCGAAGCCACCACACCGCCAAGGAACGATCCCGTAGCAATTCCCAAGTCGGAAGAAGTGGGCATAACGGCAGACGCAAGGGTAAGCGCCTTCGGATAATCCTTGGCTGAAGTTTGCAACAAGAACGTTTGCAGCGGAGCATTCATGTGATAGATAAACACACCCGTAAGAACCACGTTAATCACGGCAAGTGCGGTATTACCCGAAGCAAGGCTGGGGCCAAGCAGCAGAAGCACAAGGGCCTGCAAACCGAACATGAGGGGCATTTTCGCCAAGCCGTAATGCTGAGCGATGGAGCCGCTACCCAGATTGGAAACGATCGTTGCGGCTCCGTAGAAGAACAGCACGATACTTACCATCCACACCGAAAGGCCCACGCCATCTTCCAAGGTAGGCGTTACGTACACGTAGAACACGTACGTTGCCGCCATGCCGAATCCCTTCATGATGAGCACCAATATGATGCGGCGATCCTTCAAAATCACCAGCTGATCACGCACACGAGAAGAAACGTCGGTGGAACCGGAGCGCGGCACAGAAATCAGCAGCAGCACCGTAACAATAAGCGCCACGGCTTCTACCGCCATAAACGCCGACTTAATGCCAAACGCATCGGCAAGCAGCGTGCCAACAGGCGTGCCCAAAACGCTGGCAACCGAAAAACCCGCGTAAACAAACGAGATAATGCGTGCCGACTGCTCGCGAGAAACGATGTCGTTAATGAACGTCATCACCGTGGACAGCAGCACACCTGAAACCACCGCAGTTAGCACACGGGCCACCAACAGCGTTTCATACGTAGGAGCCGCAATGGCCAGGAGGTTGCCTGCATTGAACACCGCAAGGAACGTCACGAACAGGGGAAACCTGCGAAAACGCCCAGTAGAAAGCACAATGATCGGCGTTGACACCGCATAGGAAATAGCAAAGAAGCCCACCAGATTGCCAGCAGAAGCAAGAGAGATGCCATATTCTTCGGCAATATCGGGCGTGATGCCGATAACGATGAACTCTGCAAAACCCAAGGCAAAACCCACGATAATCAATGCGACCGTTGCAAGTTTTGTGCGCGCTGAACCCTCTGTCACGAAAGCCATCCTTCTTCACGAGCGGCCGCACAAGCGCAGCCGTTATTTTAATAACGCTAAACCAAACATACTTATTTTGATTCCTCCAAACAGTATCAAAATCCAGCAAAAGGAACGGCGAGAAACGCGAGTCTTCAAAAGCCCCGCCGCGAAGAAAGCGGGAATATAGGGACAGGGGGCATTTTCCCATTTAGCCATAGCGCAAAAAGGCAGGGCCTAGCTAGCGAATCTCAACACAAGCTAGGCCGTGTTTGCTGAGCGGGGAAACGGTATCTGTCGCTGCATTCTCACCTTTCCGAGCTGGCTATTCGGGTCAAGAAAAACAAAAAAGGCCAGCCGCATAAACGACTGACCTGCGAATTCGATGGAGCCAACGGCCGGACTCGAACCGGCGACCCACGCATTACGAATGCGTTGCTCTACCAACTGAGCCACGTTGGCACTCCCGACGCTAAAAACAAGCGCCATAGAAGTATACGCAACGATCAATTTTTCCGCAAGAGTCAAAATGCCCACTCCCGCAGATTAGCCACCCGCTTACGCTCTTACCGCGGTTTTTGCAACAACGTTCCTCCCGTTTGTGCCTTATTTCTGGTTAGATAGACTAGACGAAATAAGACCCTGATATTTGGCGCATACTGTCTCGCGCCGAATGGAACAAGAGCGCGCATCCCTTTCGGGTTTGCCGCAGAGCGCAAAGCCACAGCCGAAAGGAGGCACGATGATCACCACCACATGTGACGAAACCTCGAATCGTCCCTTGGTTGTCATCACGTACGCCTCTGTCGGTTCAGGCCATCGCAGCGCCGCGCAGGCAACCGCCCAAGCCCTTGAAGATCTGTGCGGCAAGCACCCCGCCCTGCCGGAAAACACCGAAATCGCTGTTCTGGACATCCTCGACTACGGCTATATAAAATTTGACGGCGACAAAACCGCCAACGTAACCGTTTCATTCAACTGGCTCTACGACATCACCTGGCATCGCACTTTTACCGGGCGCCTGTTGTGGGGCGGCGGTTCAGCATGGTCGCCGTTCATGTTTGCCCCATTCACCAAAATCATTCAGAAGCGCAAGCCTATCGCCATCTTGGCTACGCATATCGTTGCAGCCAACGCATCGGTTGCCGCAAAAATGGTTACAGGGCAAACCTTCCCCGTAACGTGCATCCCCACCGACTACGGCGCCGAGGGTCTGTGGCCGCACCTTGACTGCGACCTGTTCTGCGCCGCAGACGAAACCATGGTGAAGGAACTTATACCGCGAAAGGTTCCCGAAAGCCACATCAAGGTCACGGGCATCCCCGTACGAAAAGGCTTTACCGACCCCATCGATCGCGCTGAAGTGCTGAAGCAGTTCGGTCTTCCGCAAAATAGGATGATCGTCATGGTTATGGCTGGCGCACGCCATTCACAGCCCTATATCCCATTCCGCGAAATCGTGAACAAGGTTGTGCCGCTTCTTTCCGAATTCCCCAACATGCACTTCGCTTTCCTAGCCGGCGCCGACGAAGAGTACGCCAATGGGCTGAAAGGGTTCTTTGCGGAACGAGGTATCACGAACGTTTCCGTGTACAACTACATCGAGCGCATTCCGCAGCTGATGGAAGCAAGCGACATGATCGTGGCAAAGTCGGGCGGCCTGGCAACCACCGAGTGCCTGTGCGCGCGTTTGCCCTTGGTTTTGGTGGGTAAGTCGTACGGCCAGGAACGCGCCAACACCTTTACGGTCACCAAAGCCGGCGCTGCCGTTACCGCCGAAACCGCAGAAGAACTGGTTGAGCGCTTGCAGCAAATCCACGATAATCCGGCACAGCTTCAAACCATGCTGAGCGGAGGCGAATCGCTGCGCCGCCCGAATGCCGCGCACGATGCCGCCGTGGCTACGCTCGATTTGGTGGGAACACTTGGCGCACCCAAGAAACACCTGCTGAAATTCTATTGGGGCAACAAGCCCTATCGCGTGCGTTAGGACCATTCCAAAATCTGGCACAGCGGCGATGCCTTATGCGAGCTTTGCCGCGTTCACTAGAAGCCGCTCCGTCGCCAAAACGCCACTGCAGCGGCGGCAACAACGCCGCCGTATGCATTGCGGCTATTTTCCAAACAAGCCGCCGAACAGGCCCTTTTTCTGAGCTTCTTCAGAAGTCACCTGTTGCACCTCATAGCCGGTTGCTCCGATCACGCGGCGCAGCTCGCCTTCATCGAGGGGAGCCTCAGATTCGATCACCGTACGCCCCTTACCATGCGAAGAAGACACCTTCTTCACCTTGAAATTGTTGCGCACAGCATCGTTGACGTGCGATTCGCACATGCCGCACATCATGCCATCGATATCAACTACGGTTCTGATCATCTTGGACCTTTCCCTGAAAGTTTGCCATATCTAACAAGCACAGGGTACACCCAGATTGTTCCGCGGCGCCAACAATTACCGCGAACAATCATGGGAGTAAACTTTGGGCGGCCAGCCCAACATACATCCTCGCCTCAACGCAGATGCTGCGACGGGTGCGCAACGCCAAAGGGACAAAAGGCCAGAATCCCACCTGAATGAAACGGAGGCTACTCCGCTTCCCGCTTGCCCGCGAACTGCATGCGGTAATAGCGATCGTAGATGCCACCTTGAGCCCGCAGCTCTTCATGGGTGCCCACCTCGACCACACGCCCTTCGTCCACCACGGCAATGAAATCGGCGTTGCGAATGGTGGAAAGGCGATGCGCGATTACCAAGGTGGTGCGGTTTTCGCTCAAACACTCAAGCGATGCCTGGACGCGCTCTTCGCTTTCGTTGTCCAGCGCACTGGTTGCTTCATCCAACACCAGAATATGAGGGTCGCGCAAGAAAACGCGCGCGATGGCAATACGCTGCTTCTGGCCACCTGAAAGGCGGGTGCCTCGTTCGCCCACAAACGTGTCGTAGCCATCTTCCAAGCCAACGATGAACTCGTGGATATTCGCCTGACGCGCAGCCCACTCAACCCGTTCCTGGGAAGCGGACGGATCGCCGTACAAAATGTTCTGGCGAATAGTGCCCTCGAACAAATACACATCCTGCTGCACGATGCCCACCTGTGCGCGAAGCGACTCTAACGTAGCATCACGTACATCAACGCCATCGATTTTCACCGAACCGGAATTCACATCGTAAAAACGCGGCAGCAACGAACAGGTGGTTGTTTTCCCGCCACCCGAAGGGCCGACCAACGCCACCGTAGCCCCCGCGGGCACCTCAAGATTCAAGCCGCGCAGCACTTCCTTGCCGTCAACATACGAGAAGCGAACGTCAGAATAACTGATGCTCGGAGCAGCACTCTCATTGACCACTGCCGCAAGATCGATGGCATCGGGCTTGTTTTCCACCCCTGGGCGCTCGGCCAACGTTTCAACGAAACGGCGAAAGCCCGCATATCCCTTCTGGAACGTTTCAGTGAAGTTGATGAGCAGCTCGACAGGAGCGATGAAAATGCCAATGTACAGCGCGTACATAACCATATCGGCAGGATCAAGGATGCCCTGCGCAACAAACAGGCCGCCGCCCACAATAGTTGCCGTGTACAACGCGCCCGTGAAGAAGCTCGATGCCATTTGGAATTGGCCCATGAAGCGATACGAAAGTTCCTTCGTTTCAATGAACTCCTCATTGGCGTGGCCGAACTTGTCAATCTCGATATGCTCGTTGCCAAAACCCTTCACCACGCGAATGCCGCCAAGCGAATCTTGCAAACGCGCGTTCAAACCCGCCATGCGCACGCGATTCTGACGGAAGATTATGCGCTTGCGGTAATTCTGAACAAACGCGTACGTGGCCATGATTGCCGTTACTGCCAGCATCACCAGCGTAAGCGGAACATTGATGAACATCAGCAGCGTGAATGAGCCAACAATTTTCAAAGTTGCGATAAAGAGGTTCTCAGGACCATGGTGGGCCACCTCTGAAATATCGAACAGGTCGGTAACCAGCTTCGACATCATTTCGCCCGTGTTGTTACGGTCGTAATACGAAAAGCTTAGGCGCTGATACTGCCGGAACAAATCCATGCGCATCCGCGCCTCCATGCGCGCACCCATGATGTGGCCCCAGCAGGAAATGAAGTATTGGCACAGGCTTCGCACTACATACATTGCCATCAGCCCGGCAGCCACCCACGGCAGCACGCCCATGATGGCATCACGCGCATTGACGAAGAAATCGCGCACAAAGAAGTTGAGGATCTGGGGAAATGCCAAATCGATGGCGGCGAGCAACGTTGCGCATACCAAGTCAGCAACGAACAGGAATGTGAATGGTTTGTAGTAGCTAACGAATTTTCGCGCCACTTCCTTAAAAGGGACCTCCTGCTTTTCCGGTTCGCTCAAAATATGCTTCCTTTCCATTTTCGGGCAATGGGTTCTCATAATCGAGGCAAGCTTTAAGCCCCACCGCCCCCAACGCAGGCGCCGATTGCCACCGGGTCACCCGCAACCGCCAGTTAACGGCGAGCCCCACGCAGACGCCAGCTAACGGCAAGCCCCCAACGCAGGCACCGAGTTCGGATCGTCCATGTGGCACAGGTAGCGTGCAACCCACCCCCATGCAGGCGCCGATTGTCAGCAACAAGCCCTGCACCAGAAGGCGAAATCAGGCGGACCGCGATTTCGCGCCGCGCTTTTACCACCGAAGTCTAACACCCCGTCGAAACGCAAACCGCCATACTTCGCCGAATACGAGATTCGCGCACGCCGAGTGCCACAATGGTCGCTTAAACCAGTAATATGTAAAGCTGTTGGCTTTTTGCCAAGGCATGCTGTCTTGCCCTCGAAAATGCTTGACTTGCATTGCCATCGTTCTACAATCCCCCTTAATCCTATCAAACTGATAGGTTTTGCAATGTAGAAAGGACCCCGCGTTGAACTTCGACGCCATGGCGCAATACCTTCCTCTGTATGAGGATGCGGCGTGGCTGACGTTGAGCATTGGATGGATCGGCATCGCCGGATCCGTCATCATCGGCCTCGTTGTGGCCATGATCGTGCATTTCCGCATCCCTGTGCTTCGCCAGCTTTGCCGCGTATACATCGAGCTGTTCCGCAATACGCCATTGCTTATTCAGCTGTTCTTCTTCTATTTCGGCCTGCCTCGCATGGGCTTTTCCATCACGCCGGAAGTGTGCGGCATGGTTGGCCTCGCATTGCACGGTGGCGCCTATATGGCTGAATCGTTTCGCGCCGGCTTGGAGAACGTGGAGCCCATCCAGCGCGAAAGTGCCATCAGCCTGGGCCTTTCGAGGCTGCAGTCCATGCGCTACGTGGTGCTTCCACAGGCAGTTTCGCTAAGCTTCCCTTCGTTTGTCGCCAACGTGATCTTCCTGTTGAAGGAAACCAGCGTGTTTTCCGCAATCAGCCTGATGGACCTCATGTTCGTCACGAAAGACCTGATGGGCCTTTACTACAAAACCACCGAATGCCTGGTAATGCTCGTAGCGTTCTACCTCATTATCCTGGTGCCGGTTTCCGTTGCCGGCACGTACATCGAAAGGAGGTTGCGCCATGGAAGCTTTGGGGCTTGATGTTCTGTTCATGGGCTCAAACGCCACCCGCCTTCTGCAGGGCCTTTGGGTTGCGGTGCAGATCAGCGCGATCTCCGTCGTGCTCAGCATCATCCTGGGCATGCTGTTCGGTATCTTCATGACATGGAAGAACCCTGTTGCCAAGGTTATTTCCCGTTTGTACCTGGAAATCGTGCGCATTATGCCGCAGCTGGTGCTGCTCTACATCGTGTTCTTCGGCGCTACGCGCGTTATGGGTCTCAATATCTCGGCGGAGCTTTCCTCCATCATCGTGTTTGTGTTCTGGGGCACCGGCGAAATGGGCGACCTGGTTCGCGGCGCCCTTACCAGCATCCCGAAGCAGCAATATGAAAGCGCTGCGGCACTGGGTTTGAACAAGGCGCAGATTTACCGCCAGGTAATCATCCCGCAGGCAATTCGCCGCCTTATCCCCTCATCTATCAATCTCATCACCCGCATGATCAAAACAACCAGCTTGCTGCTGATGATCGGTGTTATCGAGATGATGAAGGTTGGCCAGCAGATCATCGAGGCGAACCGCATGACCTCCCCCAACGCCGTATTCGGCATTTACGGCACCATTATGTTGCTGTATTTCGTAATTTGCTGGCCCATCAGCATGCTGGCAAACCACCTCGAGAAGAAATGGAACTAAGCAATGAGCGATACCGCCCTGCTCTCCATTGAGCATCTTAAGAAAGCCTACGGCGACAACGTGGTGCTGGAAGATATCAGCCTTTCCGTTAAGCGCGGCGAGGTAATCGTGGTTATCGGCCCCTCGGGATGCGGCAAGTCCACGTTCCTGCGTTGCATCAATGCCCTTGAGCCCATTCAGGGTGGCACCATCAAGGTTGACGGCAAGGAAGTTACCAGCTCCGAAAAGGACCTCACCGAGCTTCGCCAGAAGGTTGGCATGGTGTTCCAGAGCTACGACCTGTTCCCCCATATGACGGTGATCGACAACATCACGCTGGCGCCTACTAAGGTTAAGAAGATCCCGAAGGCACAGGCCGAAGAAGCGGCGCGCGCCCTTCTGAAGCGCGTTGGGCTTACCGACAAGGAAAAGAGCTATCCACGCGAACTTTCTGGCGGCCAGAAGCAGCGCGTTGCCATTGCCCGTGCGTTGGCCATGGAGCCCGAAGTGCTGCTGCTCGACGAGGTTACCGCCGCACTCGACCCTGAAATGGTGCGCGAGGTACTGGACGTTATCCTCGGCTTGGCGCAGGAGGGCAAGACGATGCTTATCGTTACCCACGAAATGCAGTTCGCTCGCGCCGTTGCCGATCGCGTTCTGTTCTTCGACGGAGGCGAAATCGTGGAGCAAGACATCCCCGAGCGCTTCTTCGAGCACCCCAAGACCGAGCGTGCTCAGAAGTTCCTGCATACTTTCGAGTTCGACGCTGTCCGTCAGCACGAGGCCTAACGAGCGCTTCGGCCAGAAGGATCGGAAGCCCAGCGTAGCCAGGAACCCAACGCGACCGGGTGAAGCCTGTCACAACCAGAGACTCAAGCAGAGTCGGGCTAAAGCCCGCTACTGCCAGGACCCGATGCAGTCGCGCGAAACCGATCGCATGACCAAAACGAAATCCGCTTCGAATCCCATCGCACCCTCAGAGCCCCAACAATGGGGCTCTTTTCGTTTTCGCAATACGGCCTTCTCAACAAATCGCAACGCCTGCGCCCGCAGAGAGCCCCGTTCCCACCGATGTTACAGGCAACCGCCTGACAGCGCCTGCGCACACGGAAACCCGCCCCGCGCCCCCAAAAAAAGGCGCGGATCGCTACAACCTCAAGCGAGCCCCGTTTTTTTCAATGATGTGCATTCGGGCGATTGTTCGCCCCGCGCTGTTCCATGGGGACAGTTGCCCGCCCCGTGCTGCTCCATAATGCCCCGCACGGATGCACGTTGCAGCCGCAGATAAGTCGCCGTCAGCTTGGGGAACGGTGGGCCAACAGCGACAACTAGGCGATGGGAGCGAAAGCGCGCTTTCGACGCATTGCCCGCGATACAGCTACGCCCCCAACTCCGCAATAACCAGCCATTCACAAAAGCAAAATGACTAATTCCCCCAATCCTTATTGACTTTGTAGGATTTAAGCGGTTTACTTCCATCAATCAAAGAAACCCTCGAACACTCAAGAGGGCAGAAGTAAGGAGAAAGACATGACCCAGACAAAACGCACCTGGAAGCTTGTTGCTGTGCTTGTTGCAGCCTTGGCTCTTGCGGGAGCCTTGCTCACGGGCTGCTCCGGCAATAACAATTCCTCGAGCGCAAATTACCGCACCCTTGACCAGATCAAGGACAGCGGCAAGATCACCATCGGCGTTTTCAGCGACAAGAGCCCCTTCGGCTACGTCGATGAAAACGGCAACTACCAGGGCTACGACATCGAGCTGGCAAACCGCCTTGGCCAGGACCTCGGTGTAGACGTTGAGCTGGTATCCACCGAAGCAGCCAACCGCGTTGAATACCTGCAGACCGGCAAGGTTGACGTTATCCTGGCAAACTTCACCGTTACCCCCGAGCGTGCTGAGGCAGTCGACTTCGCCGATCCTTATATGAACGTTGCCTTGGGCGTTGTTTCCCACAAGGACAAGGTTGTTACCGACCTCGACCAGATTGGCGACCGCACGGTAATCGTAATCTCCGGCACCACCGCCGAGACCTACCTCACCGAGCACAACAAGGACCTCAAGCTCGAGAAGTACGACACCTACGCCGCAGCTAAGACCGCATTCGAAAACAACCCCGACGCTGTTTGGGCAAACGACAACACCGAGGTTATCGCCTTCGCTAACCAGGCTGGCCCCGAGTACGTTGTCGGCATTGAGCAGCTGGGCGACACCGACACCATCGCTCCTGCTGTTTCCAAGGGCAACGAAAGCCTGCTGAACTGGATCAACGAGGATCTGAAGAGCCTCGGCGCTGAAAACTTCTTCCACGCAGACTACGAGAAGACCCTGCTTGACACCTACGGTGCAGCATACGAAGACACCCTGGTCGTTGAGCCTGGCCAGAACTAGTCAGCTCATAACCAACCAGCAGGTCGGCCGTGCCGCTAGAGCTAATCGGCTCGTACCGTTAGAGCTGATCAATCCGCACTGTTAGAGCTGACCGGTTCGTACCTGCCGACCAGCTAAAAGGGGACCCACGCGGGTCCCCTTTTCTTACGCCCTGCCTCAAGCCGCCGAAGCGGGAAGGCGAATGCGCGCCATCCGTCAGGAAAGGCAGATGCTGGGCAACCTTACACTGGGCGGGAACGGCGCGGGCGGCTTCCCCACTAGACAAGAATGCCCGAACCTGCACCACCGAACCAGAAGAGACGAAGCATCCCATCCTTCAGCGAAGGCGTCTCGTCGCCGAAAGGTCAAGCGTCAGAGGATGGCGAGATCTGCGCGCCGTGCGTGATTCGAGGGACCTGTGCAGCGAAAAGTGCCCCTTCCTGGCAGGATCTTCGCGCGGTGTATCCTCCGACGGTGATTTGCGGGGCTTTTCGGATGCATGGCGCGCATATCTTGCCAAAGCCAGCTCATTTCGGATGCATGGCGCGCGAATCTTGCCGCGAACTGGCGATTTTCCCGCCCGAGGCCACTTTCGGGATGCATGGAGCGCAAAACTTGCCACGGATAGACACTCGGGAACGCACCGCGCGAGAATATTGCCACTGCCAGTCAGGCCAAGAGCGCATCAGGGCGCAATCCCGCCATTGTCGGACGCTGGGAAACGCATTTCGCGAGCATTTTGCCATCGTCGAGCGCCCGGGAACGCATATCCGCAACGTCTTGCCAACAGAGCGGCATCTTCGTGCGGGCGGGCCTATTGCCTTGCCATAGCTCTCGTGCCGCATGAATCCGACGACCTCTTCGTGCAGGCGGTGCTGTGTACGTGAGAAAGGGGCGCGATGTCCTGCGCATGAAGACGACACATTGTCGCGATGGCTGGCAACCGAACGGAAGGTGGGGGCACGTTGTCCCGTACATGGAGGGGTGCGCTAAATGCAGGCATACGTGCTGAGGGCGCAGATGACAAGCTGGCTCACGCTCTTCGCCCAAACCGGCTCGCACCCTTCGCGCAGGCCGGCTTGCCCCCCTCCACGAATCGACCGCAACATAGATGCGAAACGCGGAATGAACCCGCAGGTCAAGCGAACATCGAGCGCTTGCGCGAGACTGATTTGAGGGACAGGCGCAGGAACAGGATCGCAGGCAACGGTGCCAACAGGCCCGCGGCAGGATCGCAAGGTGGGTTCGCTCGCCGAAATTCGCCAGAGTAGTTCGCAAGGCAGAGTCACGCACCGGGATTTACAAGGACAGCTCGCAAGCTGAGTTCGCGCGCTAGTGCTTGCGGAGGGGCAATTCCCGCAGCGGGGTCGCACGCCAGAATTCGCGAGTCGACCTGGCGCGCAGGGTCAGCATGGGCACAAAAAAGCGCCGCTCCGAAGAGCGGCGCCTTCCCCGCAAACTACGGGCGCAAACCAGATCCGCCCTGAATCGTAATGGTTTCGCCGGAAACATAGGATGCCATGTCGCTCGCCAGGAACACGGCAACAGGGGCGATGTCGGTCTTAGGATCACCGAAACGGCCCAGCGGGATGCCCTTGATGGTTGCAGCAAAGGTGTCGGGGTACTCTTCCTTCCAAGCTGCCAACTGCTCGGTCATGGCCAACGGGCAGATAACGTTGGCGCGTACGCCGTCGGGGCCCCACTCGGTAGCCGCAACGCGCGTCATGCCACGAATGCCCTCCTTGGCAGCAGCGTAGCTGGACTGACCAGGCTTGCCGAACAAGCCGGCACCGGAGGAAAGGTTGACAACGGAGCCTTTGGTCTTCTTAAGCTCGGGGAACGCATGCTTCATGTAGAAGAATGCAGCGTACAAACCAGAGTTGATTGCCAAGTCGAAATCTTCCTTGCTATGGTCGACCAGCATAACGCCCGACTTGGATGCCTGAGCGTTGTTCACCACGGTATCGAGCTTGCCGAAATGGGCGATGGTTTGGGCGATAACGTTCTTTACCGCTTCTTCGTCGGAGCCCTCAGCGGCAACATGCATAACGTCTACACCGTACTGCTCCTTGAGCTTTGCCTCGGCGTCGATCAAGCGCTGCTCGTTGCGGCCCGTGATGCACAGGTTCGCACCCTCTTCAGCAAAAGCGCTGGCAATACCAAAGCCAATGCCCTTGCCGCCGCCAGTGATGATAGCCACTTTTCCATCGAGAAGTCCCATTCGAGCCCCTTTCGCTTGCGCTTCATTTGATGACAACGATGCTAATGAGGGTCATGTGCGAACGGTTGATTAGTGGAAGCAGTCGGATTGAGTCTCTCGGTAAACGGTAAATCTCTCAATCTCAAGAACCGTTAACGGCAGAATTTAGCACAAGAGGGACAGGCCGCCATTCCGCCCAGTGCGGTTTCACGCAATTCGTAAGGAAGGCTTCTGCCCACCTTCAGCATGGCGTCTACCACTTCGTCGAACGGAATAAGGCCCTCGATACCCGCAAGAGCCATCTGAGCCGCAGAAAGCGCATTCACCGCGGCGCTGGCATTGCGCTTCTGGCAGGGCGCTTCCACCAATCCGCCGATGGGATCGCACACCAGGCCCAGCATGTTGGCCAGCGCATAACCAGCCGCCGTAAGGCACATACGCGGTGTGCCGCCCAAAAGCTCAACGGCGGCACTCGCTGCCATAGCAGCAGCAGACCCGATTTCCGCCTGGCAGCCCCCTTCAGCGCCTGCCACCGTAGCATTGCGGGCAATGATCGAACCCACAACAGCCGCATTCTTCAGCGCGTCCATCAACTGCGCATCGCTAAAGCCGTGCACCTCCTGCAAGGAAAGCAGCACGGCGGGAATCACGCCTGCCGAGCCGGCAGTTGGCGCCGCGACAATAACACCCATAGTGGCATTCGTCTCCAAAACGGCAACGGCATTGCGTGTCGCCAAGGCAAGGAGCGACCCGTTGACGCCTGCACCCAGATCCTCCAACTCGCGAAGCTTGGCGGCTTCCCCACCAATCAGCCCACCCATAGAAGAGCGCGGGGCTTCCACGGGGGCCGTCGCCGAAGCGCGCATCACATCCAGCGCGCGCTGAAGATACGAGGTGATGGCGGACCCTGCTACCCCTCGGCTCGCCAACAGCGCACGTTCACGCGCTTCGGCGGCATAGCTCAAGGAAACGCCGTTTTCTTCGCAGAAGGCAAGGAGCTGAGCTGCCGTGGCAAAATCGAGTTTCTGGAATTCCTGCAAAGCGAGTTCCGGGTCGATATCAGACGACACCTCGCCAGGGTTGCGATGCAGGCCATCGGCAGGAATAAAGCGAACCGAGCGAATGGCGGGGAACTCCAGAATGCGGTCAATCACTTCTTCGGGGACAGGATCGTCCACGTCCATAACGGTAAACGCTTCCCCACCCTGCCGCGTACGATGAAGCTGCGAAGTGCCGATGTTGATGCCCGCATCACCCAGGGTGCTGGCTATATGAGCCAGCGTTCCCGGCAGATCCTGCTGACGAACGATCATGCTGTTGAATTCGCCCGTGATATGCACATCGATGCCGTCGATGCGCGTAAGCTCCGCTGCACCGCCGCCAATGGATACGCCACGCGCCACCACTTCGTTGCCGTAGCAGTCGATCACATGGGCCTCGACGGTATTGGGGTGCGCGGTTTTGGTGACGGTATCGGGCTCGAATGAAAACTCCAGCCCCTGTTCCTTCGCCAAATCGAAAGAGTTACGTACACGCAGATCGTCGGTGTGCAAACCCAGCATACCCGCAACCAGCGCGCGATCAGTACCATGCCCGTGATAAGTGTGGGCGAACGAGCCAAAGAGAGTAAACGTCACTTCCACAGGCTCGCCGTCGAGCAGGTTGCGCACCATGCTGGCAATACGCAACGCACCCGCAGTATGGGAGGAAGACGGCCCCACCATAATGGGTCCCACAATATCCCTGATGCTCATCGGCTTCATGTGCGCACTCCTTGCCTGACCGGGCAGGGCGCATCGGCACGCACAGCCCGCATTTATTCTTGAAGCTAGGATAACGGCAGCGTCTTGCGGCTACCGCAGGAAACACAAGGTTTAGCAGAATCGTGACACTACGGACCAAAAGCGGAGCTTCCTTGCTTACCCCCCCCTATCTTCCAATTCGAAAGCAACACCGAATTGGCAACCGAGCTTTTGGTTGCCGCGTTCTGCCAGGAAATTACCTAGTGGGTGAAAGGTGGCTACAAGCACAAGTCCGGACAAATAGCCCAACGGTTTCAGTATTTCACAGGGCGGAACATCTGTGCCTCTATAAACGGGCAGCCGCCGCTTCCTCGCGAAGCTCGCGCTCGATTTCGCGGTCGATAGCGCCTTCGCCAGTCGGCATTTTCACCTGGAACGGGACCGAAGGCGTAACCAAGCTCACCAGCGGAACAACTACCAACGAAAGGATCATGGCCAACGCGCCGCAGTTAATGGGCGAGGCAATGAATCCGATGAACATGTTGGACACGGTAAGGCCCACGCCCACAAAGAAGCTTGCCCATACCGCGCCTTTCGAGATACGCGAGCTGTACAAACCCCAGATCAGCGGACCAAGGAATGCACCAGCAAGGGCACCCCAAGAAATACTCATCAGCTGGGCAATAAACGTAATGGTGGAGGTGTACTGCACCAGCGCAATAGCCGCCGAGATAACCACGAACACCACGATAAGACCGCGCATCCATGCAATCTGGCTCTTCTCGGGCATGTCCTTGATGACGTTGCCCTTAAGAAGGTCAAGGGTCAACGTGGAGGAAGAGGTGAGCACTAACGAAGAAAGCGTAGACATGGAAGCCGACAAAACAAGCACTACCACGATGCCGAGCAGAATATCGGGCAGCCCGGAAAGCATGGTGGGAATAATGGAGTCGTAAATGGGCGTACCGTTGGGGGCGAAGGCAATCTGGTCGCCGAACAGACGACCGAATCCGCCCAGGAAGTAACTGCCGCCCGCAACCACAAAGGCGAATACGGTAGAGATGATGGCGCCCTGCTTGATAGCGGGACCGGTTTTGATGGCATAGAACTTCGAAACCATTTGAGGCAAGCCCCAGGTGCCCAGCGAGGTAAGGACGATAACGCCAATAAGATTAAACAGGTCGGGGCCGAACATCGAAACAAATGCGCCCTGCATATCGGTGCCCTCGGCAGGGATCTGCGAAAGAGAAATGATGGCTTCGGAAAAACCACCCTGGCCCGCAAGCACCACCGCAATTACCGCAACGATGCCCACCAGCATCACGATGCCCTGGATAAAGTCGTTCAATACCGTGGCCATGTAACCGCCAAGCACTACATAAATGCAGGTAACAACCGCCATACCCACTACGCACCATTCATAGGGCAAACCAAACGCCATACCAAACAAACGGGAAAGGCCGTTGTAGACACTAGCGGTATAGGGAATCAGGAACACGAAGATGATGGCCGCCGAAGCGATGCGCAGCCCCTTCGACTGGTAGCGCTTGCCGAAGAATTCAGGCATGGTGGTGGCCTTTAGGCGCTGCGTGATCTCGCGTGTACGCGGACCGAGCACCCACCACGCCAGCAACGAGCCAAGAAGGGCATTGCCGATGCCAATCCAAAACGCCGCCAAGCCGTACTTCCAGCCGAACTGGCCTGCGTAGCCAACGAAGATTACCGCCGAAAAGTAGCTGGTGCCGAAAGCGAACGCCGAAAGCCAGGGACCTACGTTGCGTCCACCCAGAACAAAACCGTCAACGTTCTTGGTGTGCTGGCGCGCGTAAATGCCAACACCAACCACAACACCCACAAAAATCAAAATGATGCATATCTTTGCAACCACGAAAGAACTCCTTCAACTTCAACAAAACATGCCGATCAGCCGATGCGGCAGCAAGCGCAAACCGGCACGAATCGAGCGGGAAATTGCAAAAGGTCATGATCGAAACCCACACAAAGGTGATGCAAACACGCCTCCCGACCGATCGGCAGGCTGCAGGATCCAGCAATCGAAAACCCGCACGAGGGCAAAACAGACACGTCTCCCGACCGATCGGCAAATGGGCGCCACCTTCAGCGCGCCAACTCCAAACTAGAACAGCTGACCAGGGAAAATGAGAACGCACACGACCTTTTCGGGTATAAAAAAAGCACCCAGGAAAAACCCGTGTGCTATCAATATCGATACGTTATAGGGACAAACACGGCTACGCAACGCGAGCCCTGAGCCCAATGCTGAGAAGCAACAGCTGCCAAACCGAAACAGCCCTGAGCCAGGTGCTCGGACATGACAGCACAAGCAGACATACACTTCTGGGCAAGATGCTGAGACATAACGGCGCACGAATCCAAAAGCACAGCGATGCCAGCATTGGCCTTCGCCAACTCGGTTGCGCTGCTGCGTGCGATATGTCCCTCTGAAAAAATCATGGTAGCCACTTTATCACAATAAAGAGCATTGGAAAGACCCATTATCCTGTCTCGCTCCATTTTGCGGCGAACGGTTCCGCTTCCGTGCGATCAGCATCACCGCCGCCAAAGCCCGCAACGCGGGGGGGCGCCGGGGGAGCGGCAACGCCGCCGCCAAAGTCCGCAACGGGGGGCGCCGGGGCACACCAAAGCCCTGCAGCGCCGAGACGAAGCGTTTTCGTGACTCATTTCGGACAGACGAAGGCGCGCCCTCTGAATGAAGCACCCTCGAAGCGCATTTCGGGCAGACGAAGGGCCGCATTCTGGCAAAATATCGCCCTGATGTATTCCCAAAGGAGCCCCGGACGGTAAAAACGCCCCTCCCTGGCAAGATATCGCCGCCATGCATCCAAAATGAGCTGGCTTTGGCAAGATATGCTCTCCGTGTATTCAAAATGCCCTGCAAATCGCTGTCGGGGAATACACCAGGCGAACATCTTGCCAGGGAGGGGCCCTTTTCGCTGCACAGACCCCTCAAATCATGCATAGCGCGCAGATCTTGCCATGCTCGACAGCTCCCGTTGGGCCAACCTCGCCGTGTTCGACGGCTGCTGTCGCGTGAATCTCGCTGTCCCCCCCCTGGCAACTTCCGCTGGACAAATCTCGACATACTCAGCGGTTTTCGCTGGACGAATCCTGCCGTGCTGATCAGCCTCCACTAGTCAAATGCTGCCATCCCCCCGGCGGCTTCCGCCGGGCAAATCTTGTCGCGCGATATCTCCTGTCGGAAGAATTCCGCCACGTTTTGCGACGAACGGCTCGATAGCCATTCTCAGCAGCCTCCATGTGGGGCGGGATGCAATTCCTTGTGCGCAAAGGCGTAGTAGTAGAAGCCCAAGAAAAAGGCGGCGAACAACCATGTCAGCGGATAAATGGCAGCAATTCCCACCAGACCAAGCCCACAATGCTGAACGAGGAGCAGAAGCATCAGACGCATCGCAACAAAGCAGAACAGCGTTATCAGGGTTGCCTCTTTCGCTTTGCCGATACCGCGGCAAACACCCGCATACACCTCGATAAATGTATAGATCCAGTAGAACGGGAACGAGACCAACACGACCAATCCACCAGCGGCGACTACCTCAGCATTCTGGTCGAAGAGCGCCACAACTGAAAACCGGAAAGCAAGAAGTGCTACAGCCGCTACAACCGCAAAAGCCACGCCAAGCGCAATGCAACAGCGGACCCCGCGATGAACCCGCCAATGATATTTGGCCCCTACGTTTTGCGCTGCCAACACCGTTGTCGTCTGGCCCAAGGCCACCAAAGGCGCATAGATGAGCGTTTCAATTTTGAAGTACGCCGTGAAGGCAGCAACATTCGTCTCCCCTGTGGCATTGATGGCCACTTGAATCAACATATTGGAAAGGGTGACGCACAAGGCCTGAATCGCGACGGGGAAACCAACAGTAAAGATTTCTTTGGCAATTGCGAAATCCATGCAGATAAGCGCTTTGCCCAAACGGGCTGTGGGCTGGGCTGCGGGTTTCGCCGCAGACTGGATCACGGGCCTCGTCGCGAGCTGGGCTGCGGGCCTCGTTGCGGGCCGGGTCGCGGGCATCGTCTCGAGCTGCGCCACAGGCCCCGTTGCGGGCTGAGCTTCGGGCTCCGTTGCGGGCTGGGTCGCAGGCGTCGTTGCAGGCTTGGCTTCGGGCCCCGTCTCGGGCTGGGCTGCAACACCCGTCGCTGACCGCGACGCAAGCCGCGACTCAGACTCCTGCGCCGTCAGCGTCGCAAGATCCGCCGCAAGCCCTGTCGTCGGCCGAATCGCAGAACGACCCTTCAGCATCGACTTAGCGCGCAGAAACGCGAACAGAAACGCAACGCCCTGAGAAAAGAACGTCGCCCACGCCACGCCATCGATGCCAAGCCCCAGGACCAGAAGTGCCACCGCATCGAGGGTAACGTTGACGATTCCACCAACGATCTGGGCATATAAAGGCGTTCGCGAATCACCTATTCCCCGCAAGCAGGAAGCAACATTGTCGTAAAGAGCAATAAAAGGAAGCGCCAGAAAATAGATGCGCAGGTAGGAAAGAGCACGATCATGCACAGATTCAGGAACAGCCATGAGCCCCACCAGCGCATCCGAGCAGACAATCCCCACAACACAAAACAGAGCGCCCATAAGCAACGCAAGAAAAACCGAGGTGCCAAAAACCCGGCGAAGCCCCTCTTCGTCTTTTGCGCCGTGCTTCGACGCAACAAGGACATTGGAGCCAACCGAAAAGCCAGAAAGGAAGCTCACCACGCACGTTACCGCAAGGGACGATGCTCCAATGGCAGCAATTCCCGCCGTGCCTTCAACGTTTCCGGCAAAAAGCGCATCGGTGGCAGAATACAAAAGCTGCACCAAGTTGGCACACAACAAGGGGAGGGCGAAGCAGGCAACGTTTTTCGCCATGTTTCCCCTGGTGAAGTCTACTGTTTTCACCACTCCGCCCTTCATCAACTATTTCTTTGCCGTCGGTGCGCTTGGCGAAGCCGACGGCTTTCACCGCCGCGTCCGTCATTGTCATTTCCGCGAATGCCCTCTGGGAAAAGCACCTGAACAACTGCGACGCTTCGGCTTCGTGGGGCTCAACCCTCTGCAACACCCCGGCTTCGGGGGGGGCACAATCCGCTGCGAAATCCCGATCCCAAAGTGCCCAGGCCATTTCGGCACTAGGGCCAAAGCTCGCAATCCGCTGCGACGCCTCAGCTTCGCGGAGCCCAATGTGCACGGAGCCCCGGTCCGAAACGCCAAGGCAGCTTCAGCGCCAGACATCAAAGCGCCTGGGCCATTTCGGCACCAAGGCAAAGCGCCCAGTCTGTTTCAGCCCCTCGAACCCAAATCGCGCAAGCTCAAAACCCTCAATCCAAACCACCGAGGGAAAACACGGAACTCATCAGATTTTTCGCACAGACGCTTTGAGGGTTGGCAACCACATTTTCAGTGGAGCCGCATTCAACAACTTCCCCTTCATCAAGCACCAGGAGCCTATCGGCCAGTTCCGACACAAGAGCCAAGTCGTGAGTAATAAACACGATGGATACCTTGCCCTTCAACCCTTCGATGAGCGAGACAATATGCGCTTGAGTAGACACATCAAGGGCGCTTGTTATCTCATCGCATATCAGCACCGAAGGGCTGGCGGTAAGTGCCCTTGCCAATGCCGCACGTTGGCACTGACCTCCACTTACCTGAGAAGGAAAGCGCCGGTAAAAGCTCTCGTCTAAGCCAACCAACTGAAGCTTTTCAAGAGCCCGTTCCTCCGCTTCCGCACGCGTGGCACCAAAGCTGCGCGCAACCTCGGCGATGCTGGCACCCAACGTATAACTGGGATCAAACGATTCCAGCGGCATCTGGAACACCATCTGAATGCTCGAATACACCTCTTTGCGCTGCCTTCGCGGCAACCCGAGGATTTCTTTCCCGAACAAGGAAACCGAGCCGCTATCAGGCCGCTCAAGCAGCGCAATAACACGGGCCAGTGTGCTTTTGCCGCTGCCGCTGCCGCCGACAATGCCTAGGCATTCGCCCTGCTCCAGGGTGAAGTTCACCTTATTCAGCGCCGGCCTTTCCATGCCAGGGAAGCGCTTGGACACATCGTTAACCTCCAGCGCCTTCATCGAGCACTCCTTAGCTTGGGAACAGAGGCAATAAGCTGACGGGTGTACGGATGCTGAGGACAAGCGACAACCTGCTCGGAAGGCCCCTGCTCCACAACCTCCCCGTCCTTCATGACATAGAGGTACTGGGCCATATGGGCCAGTACGGCAATGTTGTGAGACACCACTAAAAGAGACACCCCAAATTCACGGTTTGCCGAAATGAGCTCCTCTACCACTTGCGCCTGAACCGCCACATCAAGAGCGCTGGTGGGCTCATCAGCGAAAACAACCTTTGGGGAATTCATCAAAGCAAGACCGATAGCAGCACGCTGGGCCATACCACCGGAAAGCTCGAAAACATAGCTGTCCAAAACCCGCTCAGGATCGGAAAGTCCCAGCCTTCCAAGAAGTGACGCCGCACGCGCGCGTGCCTCCCCCTTCGAAAGCCCGCCACGCAAAAGGGCAGTTTCCTCGAATTGGGAACCTAGCGTGCGCACGGGACTGAAAGCCCGCTGCGGGTTTTGCGACACCAACGACGCCACTGTGCTGACGTAGGAAAGATGCTCGGCCTGAGACATACCGGAAACGTCTTTCCCGGCAAAGCGAATGGAGCCGTCGCAAACCCGGCCTGCCTGCCCAAGCATTCCAAGCGCGGCGCGTAGCAGCGTAGTTTTGCCGCTGCCCGATTCACCCACGATGCCCACAATAGAGCCCTGCTCAAGGGAAACGGTGACACCGTGAAGCACGGCGTCACCGTTGTACGCAACACGCAAGTTTTCTGTTTCGAAAATTGCAGACATACACCCTACTTGTAAGACATCTGATAGTTCAGCCAGTCATACTGACCCTGCATAGCAAGGTTCTCAACGTCAGCTGCCGTAACGTCATTCACCAGCGTATGGACCATGTAGACATAAGCATGGTCGTCGAGCGCGATCTGCTGGATCTGCTTCACCAGTTCCTTCTGCTCGGCCTCGTCGCTGGTCTTCTTCAGCTGGCCAAGAAGCTCGTCAACCTTAGCGTTGCTGTAATGTCCATAGTTGCTGGTGCCCTCAGAACCCATAACCGCAGACAGGTAGGTGTAGGGGTTGCCCGTGGGAAGCGTGGAATAAGCCATGGTGCCAATGTCCCAGTCGCTATCAGCCAAACGAACGGTAATCTTTTCGGCTACTTCAATATCAGCAGCGATGCCGATCTGGGAAAGCTGAGATGCCAGCGCCTCGCAGTCCATGGGCAATGCAGCGTTTGCCTGGTAGGTGACCAGTTTCAGGGAAAGCTTCTTGCCGTCCTTTTCCAGCACACCGTCGCCATCGTTATCGGCATAGCCGGCATCGGTCAGAATCTGCTTTGCCTTTTCCGCGTCGAAGCCGTCGCAGGTCACGCCATCGGCATAGCCAGAAGAATCAGGGAATGCGGCGTGAGATGACTCGGCGGAATTGTTGTAGATAGAGCTCACATACGAATCGCGATCGACGCACATGCCAACAGCCTGGCGAACCGCGTCATCCTGCATGGCTTCACTCTTCATGTTGAAGTACAGCATATGGGCACGAGCCTGATTGGTCTGATGCAAAGTGTACTTGGACGTATCGCTCAAGTTTCCAAGCTGGTCATCTGCAACATTCATCAGCGCGCAAACCTCACCGGACTGCAGGGCGGATACCTTCGACTGGTCGTCGGTCAGGTACTTTGCATGCACGGTCTTGATCTTCGGCTCGCCTTGCCAATAGGAATCGTAGGCAGAAAGCTCAACGTCGCCATTGCCTGCAACCGAATCGATCTTGTAGGGGCCAGTACCCACAGGCTCATCTTCGGCAGCGCCCGAGTTCACGTCGATGATAGATGCAACGGGCTCGGACAATTCGTTCTTGAAGGCGGTGTTCAGGGAATTGGTGGTAACGGTAAGCACGTTGCCATCGGCTTCCATGCTGGCAATATCGAGCGATTTCTTGGCGCGCTCGTTCATGCTGATGGTGCGATTCAGGCAATCCGCTACCGCCTGAGCATTGAGTTCGTTGCCGTTTTGGAACGTTACCCCTTCGCGAATCGTGATCTTCCACGTGGTGTCGTTCACCATTTCGGCGGATTCAGCCAACATGGGCTGAGGGTCGAAGTTGGCATCAATGCGGAACAGCTGCTCGTAGATGCCCAGATAGGAGCCCTGCCAACCCATGTAGTTGTTTGTTGGGTCAAGGTTGTACTCGCCAGCGTTGGAAGTCCAGGCAACGCTCATTTCATCGCTGTTGCTCCTAGAATCCGACGAGCACCCCACCAGCGCGCCCACCGCACCTGCACCCAAGGCGCAGGCAAGGGTTACGGCAGCAATGCGCTTTGCCCATCTCTTCTTAGTTTTCGCCATCTCGCTTTCCTTTCTTCGATGGTTTTATTTCTTTTCCCTCGCAAACAGCGAGCTCTTATTCCCAAGCGCTTCGTTGACCGAATCGCCGAAATAGTTGAACACCGCAACCACCAAGAAGATGGCAAAGCCTGGTGCGAATACCGCCCAAGGTGCGGTTTGGAACCCTGATGCCGCCTGATTGATCATGGCGCCCAACTCGGGCGAAGGGGGCGATGCGCCCAAACCCAAAAACGAAAGCCCCGCCAAACTGAGCATCGAACCACCGATATCCAAACACGCCGTAACGATCAGGGGCGGAAGGATGTTGGGCAGCACATGCTTCAGGGCAATTGCCGTTCTGCTCAGGCCGCCGATAACTGCCGCCTGAATGAAGGGGCGCTCTTTCAGCGCCAACACCGAAGAGCGGGCAATGCGCGCAAAGCGCGTCCAGCCAGGAACCACCAGCGCGATAACCGCATTCTGCAGACCGCCGCCCAGAAGACCGGCGATGGCAATGCCCAAAACCAAGGTCGGGAACGCCATGAAGGCATCGGTGATGCGCATTACCACGGAATCGAACACGCCGCCGATATACCCCGACAACGCGCCCAGAACCGAACCGATAACAACGCTTAAAGCCACGACCGCCAAAGCAGCAAGCACGGTGGTATGCAGTCCCGTTAGCGCACGGCACAAAATGCAGCGCCCCAGCGAATCGGTGCCCATAAGGAATTCCCCGTCGGGCGCGCGGTTCGACAACGCAAGGTTGGCAAGTTCGGCATCGTGCTGGCACAACAAAGGCGCAACGAACGAGAACGCAACGATAAGCAGCGCAACAATGCCGCAATAGAGAGCACGGCGCCCAGCCAGACCGTCGCTTCGGCGTTTACCCCTAGACATGCGCACCACCCCGCCTGTCCTGGGCGGCGGATTGCTCCAGTGCCAAACGGGCACGAGGGTCAATTCGAGCCTGGAGCAAGTCAACGCAAAGGTTGACCAGCACAAAAAGCACCGCAACGATAAGCACATACGCCTGAACAACCGGATAATCACGCGCAAATACCGCCTGCACCGCATAGAAGCCGATGCCGGGCCAGCTGAATACGTTTTCGATAATGGCGCTGCCACCCAAAAGCTGCGCAAACGTCATGCCCGTTAGCACCAAGATGGTAGGCGCCGTAGCTTTCAGCACGCTGCGGGACAGAATGGCAGCGTCGGAAATGCCACGCAAACGCGCCGCTTCAACGTAATCCTGCTCCATTTCTTGCAGCACGATGGTGCGGATCTGACGGATGTACATCGCTGATTCGCAAAGGACCAGCGTCAACACAGGCAGAACCCAGCCCACGCCCTTCATGCTTCCGATACTGGGCAACCAGTGAAGCGTCAGGGAGAACACAAATATCAAGATCAGAGCCATTAAAAAGCCCGGAACCGAAGCCCCCACAAAGGAAGCGAAGCGAATAATCAAATCAGTTGCGCGGTTCTTCTTCAAGGCGCACAAACAACCAAGGGGAATGGACACCAAAAGCGTGAGCGCAAGAGAGGTTATGGCCAAGAACAACGTTGCCGGCATGCGCGCAGCGATTTCCGATGCAACGGGCCGCCCTGAGCTGATCGATATTCCCAAATTCCCTTGGAATACCCCCGCCAGCCACGCAACGTACTGCTCCGCCACAGGCCTGTCCAAGCCGAGCTCTGCCCTCTTCTGGGCAACCACATCGGGGTCGGGCACCGTGCCGCCACGCGACAAAAGCGCCGTAACTGGATCACCAGGAGAAAAGTACATCAGGAAAAACGAGACAAGCGTCACCAAAAACAGCACCACCGCAAGATGCAGCAGTCGCTGTACGATCATTTTTTTCATGGGGTGCCTAGCGAACGGGCTTTCGCGCAACCACCATGAACTGAGGAGCAAATTCATAGCGTTGCTGCTCTTCGGCCGTCCATACGCGCGAAGAAACATCTTCAACCGCTTCAACTTCGAAACCGAGCGAACGAAGGGCCATCACATCCCACGCGGGGCGGTCCGCCGCAGCAATGGGCATATCTTTCGCGAGTTCTTCCAGGACGTTGAAGATAGGCGAAGAACCCGTACCGTATGCAAGGGCACGCTTAGCGTCCAGCGATTCTTCGTGGAGGTAGTGCCACCAGGAAGAATCGAAATATACCAGGTAGCCACCAGGGCGCAATGCATCGCGCCAGCTTTCCAAAGCTTCTTTGGCAACAGCCAAGTTGGAAAGCACATTGCGGCTTACCACCACATCGAAGGTTTCAGGAACGAATGGGAGCTGATCGACGCAACCCAATACCAAAGGAATTTCCAGGCCCTGATGCTTTGCGTTCATGCGAGCATGAAGCAACATGCCCTGAGAAAAATCAACGCCGCACACACGATAGCCGCGCGATGCAAGGGTAAGCGCCATGGCGCCCGTACCGCAGCCAGCATCAAGAATCCAGGGCGAAGCAACACCACGCTGCAGGAGTTTTTGCTGAATGAGGTCGCCCCATTTATCGATGGAGCCATCGAGTCCAAACGTGTTGGAGCGCTCGTTCCAATAGTCACGTGTGGCTTTGAGCACGTTGAAGGCTTCGTTTCCTTCTGCAACAGCAACGGGTTTTTCCGCAGTCACGGCAAACAGAGGCGAAGCGCCATAAAGCTCATATTCCCAGTCCAGGTACACTCCCCTGCCAGCATCTTCAATTACCGTGATGCCGTCGAAGCCTACCTGCGTCAAGGCATCGGCGTCCCATGCGGGGCGCATTACCGACGAAAGGGGAAGAGAGTCGTAGTAAGGCTTGTCGTTGGTGCACACAGCTGTGCGGATGCCGGTTTTCCGATAATACGCCGCTTCGTTTTCGCGCACCTTCTGCGCAACGGCTTCGCTATAGAACTCGTGGTGCCAGTTCGCATCGAACACGAGCAGCTTTCCGCCAGGCTTCAGGACCTTCAGGCATTCACGATAAGCGGCAACCGGGTTCGACAGCGTCCACGTAACGTTGCGCGTCACAACCAGGTCGAAGGTTGCCTCGGGAAAGCTCAAGCTTTCGGCGTCCATATGAAGCATTACGGCGTTAACGCCACGCTTTTCGGCATTCGCGCGAGCACACGCCAGCATATTATCGGAGGTATCGATGCCGTACACCTTGGCGCCTTCCGCACCAAGCGCGCAGGGAAAGAATCCGGGGCCACAGCCCAAATCAAGAACGGTTTTCCCTTCAAGGGAGCACCCCGCCAAGCGAGAAACCAGGGCGACCCACTTCGCCGAGCGGGAATCTGCCAATTCTTCGTTTACGTACTGATCGTAGTCATCAGAATCAGACCAGGAGAGTGATTCGTAATCGGGATCAAGCGCGGCTTCCTGCATCGTGTCCCCTTCTGCATCGATGTTACTTCTTTTAGGACCGTAACATCATAGCATGCCGTAACACGTTTTTGAAATCTGTAACCTGCGAACGGTTTTTGCGGGTTGCGGGCAGGCGCAACCCACGAACAACCTCGACGGATGCAGGCCAGCGCAGCTCACGAACGGCTCCGCCGAATGCATGCCAGCGCAGCCCGCAAGGCGCTTTCAGCAAGGCGTGGATCACCTTAACCCGCAAGCCGTCTTCTGCCCATATCCCGCAATCCAAAGCGATACGTCTTTCGACACCCAGCAACGCGCCTACCCTATCCCATAAAAAACGCCGCCCGTGAGGGCGGCGCCAACAAAAAATCTAGTAGCGACTGTCGAAGATGCGCTGGGTCTTTTTCTCGGAGCGGGGAAGCTCGCCAATAGGCACACCCTTGGCATCGGGAGTGCAGCCGATCTTCGCCTTGAAGATGAGCGCCAGCTCTTCTTCGCAGCGCTGCAGGGCTTCACCTTCAAGCGAGGTTTCGAACAGCACCGTAAGCACGTCGCGGCCCATGATGTGCTCGATCATTACCTGGTACTCGGAAGACGTACCCGAGGTTGCGGCGATAACCTCTTCCACCTGAGCGGGGAACATATTAACGCCCTTAACCTTGAACATATCATCGGTGCGGCCTACCAGCGTGTCGATGCGAGGGTGCTTCATGCCGCAAGCGCAATCGCCGGGGATGATGCGGGTAAGGTCGTGCGTACGATAGCGGATAAGCGGAGCGCCTTCCTTGCGCAGGGTGGTAAGAACCAGCTCGCCAACCTCGCCGTCAGGCACGGGCTCACCTGTTTTCGGGTTAACGACCTCGGCATATACGTAGTCGCTCCACAGATGCATGCCATCGTGCTCGTGGCAGGAAATGCCAATGCCCGGGCCGTAGATTTCGGTAAGGCCGTAGATATCGAAGATCTCGATGCCCAGCTCCGTTTCAATGCGATGGCGCATCTTTTCGCTCCAACGCTCGGAACCGATAACGCCCTTCTTAAGAGCAAGCTTATCGCGAATACCACGCTCGGCAATTGCCTCGGCAAGAAGCAAAGCATAGGAGGAGGTGGCGCACAGAACGGTGGACTGCAAGTCTTCCATCATAGTGAGCTGCTTTTCGGTGTTGCCCGGACCCAGCGGCACTGCCATGGCGCCCAGCTTTTCGGCGCCAAGCTGGAAGCCGATGCCGGCCGTCCACAGGCCATAGCCCGGCGTAATGTGAATGCGGTCTTTGTTGGTGATGCCCACCGTTTCATAGCAACGCGCAAACATCGTGGCCCAGTCGTCTACGTCCTTCTGGGTGTAGGGAATTACCACAGGGATGCCCGTGGTGCCAGAAGAGGAATGGATGCGAACGATCTTTTCCTCGGGCACAGCGGCCAATCCCAGCGGATAGGCCTCACGCAGGTCCGCCTTTTCAGAGAAAGGCAGCTTTTCGAAATCTTCCTGGGTCTGAACGTCAGAAAGATCGATGCCCTCGAACTTCTTCGCATAGAAGGGCGAACGTTCCTTCAGCGTCTTGAACTGCTCCTTGATGAGGGAGAACTGCTCGTCGGTCAATTCCATGGGTCTGCCTTTCTGTGTAGCAGGTTGCCTTGTTACGCTGAAAACAAACCGCAAATAGGGGGCAAACCCCCTTGCGGCTTCTAAGCAAATTACAGATGATGCGTTTCACTCTACCACGATAAAGCGAAACGCATCGGAATAATCGAGTTACGCACTCAAACCTAGGCTGGCGGCGCGAGCGTCGATCGGGTTGTGCGCCCGAACCCAGGGTGGCGGCGCACCCGCCGATCGGACTACGCGCCCTCGACCAAGCTGACGGCGCGAAGGTTCATCTCGACGAAACGCTCCTTCACGCAAGCAGGAACAACGGCACGCATGTCGTCGAGCGTCAGCACACCGCGAAGGGCGCTTTCGCTTTCGGGTGCGTTTACCGCCTTAAGGGCGCTTGCCAGCATGATGATGTTCAGCGCCTTACGGGAACCCAACGCATCGCACAGGGCAACATCGTCCACCACAACCACGTGAGCACCCGATGTCTGCAAAGCCTCGATCATCTTGGCGGGATCGTACGAAGGCGATTTGAAATCGCCCACCGTAGGGGCAACGCCCGAACGAGCAACCACCATCACGCCCGAAGGCTTCAGCAGATGAAGGGCGCGAAGGCCCTCGCCGGGTTCAAGTGCAATGATCACATCGTCGGACGCATCGCCGGGCAACGGAGAAAACACCTCTTCACCGTTGTTGCCCATGCGCACGTGGCTCATGACGTCGCCGCCGCGCTGCGCCATGCCCGTGGTTTCAGCCGTGCGCACCTGCCAGCCCTTCGAACGGGCGGCTTCGGCCAAGATCTTCGCAGCAAGTACGCTGCCCTGCCCGCCGATGCCGGCAAGAGAAACGTTGATCATTGCGCGCTCCCTTCGTTCCCGTCGCATTCAAGGGCGTCATCTTCGCACAGGTACGTACATAAGCCGCAGCCATTGCACAGCGAAGCATCCACAACGGGGCGACGATGGTCAGCGTCCCACGAAAGCGCAGGGCACCCGATTTTCAGCACGCATTTACCGCAGCCCGTACATGCCTCTTCGCGATAGCGCACAGGAGCGCCAGGCTTGATCAGCTTCACGCAGGGCGATTCAAAGATAATGGCCGAAGGGCCGTCGTAGTAAATTGCTTCGCGAGCCGCTTCGCGCGCTTCATCCAAGCGCAGAGGGTTGGCATGCGTGATAACCTTCACGCCCAATGCGCGCAGCACCGCTTCGATGGAGATCGGCTCGGACTTGGGCCCCATCAAGGTAACGCCCGTGCCAGGATGAGGCTGCGATCCGGTCATCGCCGTGGTGGCATTGTCCAGCACGCATACCGTGATGTCGTGCTGGTTGTATACCGCATTGGCAATGCCCGTCATGCCACTGGCGAAGAAAGTGGAATCGCCCACGAACGAAAGAGCCTTCTTGCCGGGCTCCACAACACTGAAACCCTGCGCCACTGTGATACCCGCACCCATGCACAGGCAGGTGTCGACGGCGTTCAACGGCTTCGCGTTGCCCAACGTATAACAGCCGATATCGCCACAGAAAATACCATCGCTTGGCTTCTTCAAGGCAGACTTTACCGCATAGAACGCGCCACGATGTGGGCAGCCCGGGCACAACAGCGGAGGGCGGGCAGGCGGCTGAGCCTGGGCCGCTTCTTCACCGATGCCCGCAACCATGGCCGTTTCAGCACCGAACACCTTGCGGGGCTCGGCCAGTTGCACGCCGAAGAACGCACGCAGCTGAGCGGCGATGGCGTCTACTGTGTTTTCGCCGCGGTCGGTTGCCTCGCCCGTCAGCTTGCCATGCACGCGATAGGAAGCATGCGCGCACCCCGCCGTTTTCAGCATTTCGTCTTCCAGGACATGATCCAGTTCCTCGAACACGATCACATCGCTTAAACCCTCGGCAAAACGCACGGCGCGCTTCTGGGGGAACGGATACGGCGTGCCAACCTGCATAACGCGGTATGCAGGAAGAGCCTCCACCGCCTTGCCATAAGCGGGGCCGCCCATGGTGCAGTAGCCGCCTTCGCACTGCGGCGGGAGAATCGGCGCCGCGGGAGCACCCTGCGACCACACAAGCTTGCCGGCCCGGACTTCCTCTTCCAGCAGGCGCAACGCCTCACGCGCGTACGCATACGAAATGCCGCCGGCGACAATGCCGAACTGGGCATCTTCGCCTTCGCCGAGCACGGGGTTGAAAACGTCGAATTCACTCTCGGAAAAATCATCTGCGATGGCTGCCAGGCGCTCGTTGATTTCCTTATGCGCAGCGTAGGAGCGCTTCGGGAAAATAACCCAACGCGAATCGCGCTTGAAACCTTCGGGCGTACGTGCCTGAGTGCGCTCGGCAACCTCGAAATACGTGGAAGCGTGGCACACGCGCGTGGTGGGACGCATCAACACGGGGGTTTGGTACTTCTCAGAAAGGTCGTAGGCGACGCCCATCATCTGACATCCCTGCTCGGGCGTTGCCGGGTCGAACACCGGCACCTTGGCGAATGCCGCAAAACGGCGCGTATCCTGCTCGGTCTGGGAAGAAATGGGGCCCGGATCGTCGGCCACGTACAGAACAGTGCCGCCTTTCACGCCCACATAGTTCAGCGACATCAGCGCATCGCTGGCAACGTTCAAGCCCACCTGCTTGCAGGTGTACAGCGTGCGCGCGCCAGAATAGGCAGCGCCTGCCAGCAGTTCCAAGGCCGCCTTTTCGTTCGTGGACCACTCAACGTGAACGCCTTCGGCGCGACCGGCGGCATGCTCTTTTGCCACTGTTTCGATAACCTCGGAAGAAGGCGTGCCCGGGTATCCGGCGCACACACGCACACCCGCTTCAAGAGCGGCATGGGCGAATGCCTCGTTGCCCGTCAAAAATTCTTTTGCCATTAAGTTGATTCCTTTTATGCCTCGGCCATGTCGGCTTTGAGCTTTTCAATTTTGGCGCGTGCTCCATCGTTGCCGGTACCGAGCATCTGGACAGCCAGGATGCCGGCATTCTTTGCGCCGTTGATGGCGACCGTCGCAACGGGCACGCCGCTGGGCATCTGGACCATGGAAAGCAGCGAATCCAAACCGCCCAAATCGCTGGTCTTCATAGGAACAGCAATAACGGGAAGCGGAGTATAGGCGGCAACAACGCCACCGAGGTGAGCAGCCTTGCCAGCAGCGGCGATGATGACGCGAATGCCGCGCTCTACCGCAGAAGATGCCCATTCGTGCACTTCTGCGGGCTTGCGATGCGCACTTGCCACCTTCACCTCGTAGGGAACGTCAAGTTCCTCAAGCTGCTTCATGCATGCTTCCATCGTAGGCATGTCGGACTCGGATCCCATGATGATTCCCACTACGGGCTTGTCGCCAAAAATAGAGCTCATTGCTTGTCCTTAGAAACGAAGTTTTCTTGTATGGGCAATTGTATCACCGCACCATTTCGCGGGAATTGCCGGAACTGCAGCGGGACCCGCGCAGAGGGGCGAGGTGCGGCGGGTGGCGGGCGCGCGGCGGGACGGAACGGGGT